>Ga0233425_10003435_pt1 | contig 28695 bp, 26 predicted proteins | sample Watercolumn_Towu_2_FD_181712 | JGI IMG/M metagenome (GOLD analysis project Ga0233425, IMG submission 181712) | Freshwater microbial communities from Lake Towuti, South Sulawesi, Indonesia - Watercolumn_Towuti2014_140_MG | ecosystem: Environmental > Aquatic > Freshwater > Lake | place...
GCCGATCGCACTAAAGATGATGTACCAATAGTTCACGAAGGCATCGGAGATGCTCATCACCAGCATGGTCAGAGCCGGCAAGTCCTGCCCGGATTTGCCATAGAGATCCTTGAACGCGGGGATGACGAACAACATGATGCCGGCGGTGATGATGAAGGCCACCGTCAGCACGATGGCCGGGTAGAAAAGGGCCGATTTGATCTTGCCCTTGATGGCCAACATTTTTTCCTTATAGGAGGCGATACGCTCAAGCACGGTATCCAGGATGCCCGCCTGTTCACCAGCGTGTACCAGGTTGCAATACAGACCATCGAAATACTGGGGGTACTTGCGAAAAGCCGTGCTCATACTGGAGCCAGTCTCCACATCCGACTTGATCTCCCCCAGCAAGCGTTGCAAGGAAGCATTGGAATGACTACGCGCGGAAATGTCGAAGGCCTGCAGCAGTGGCACCCCTGCCTTGAGCATGGTGGCCAGCTGGCGAGTGAACAAGGCGATGTCCTTTTCCGTGATCTTTTGACTACGGGCAAACAGGCTCTGTTTGCTCACCTTGACCACATTGATACCTTGGCGCCGCAACATCTGGCGCACAAACGCCTCGCCCGGCGCCAGTATCTCCCCTTTGACTTTCTTGCCGGTCTTGTCCGTGCCTTCCCAATGGAAAGGCTGTTGCTTGGCGACCACTGCAGCCCGGGCTTGCGCCATCCGTTTCTATCCTCTCACTCGTTGGTGACGGCCAACACCTCTTCCAGCGAGGTTTGGCCCTGCTTGACCTTGAGCAGGCCCGCTTCGCGCAAATTCAATACACCTTCCTGACGCGCCTGCTCGGCAATATCCGCCGCCGTGCCATTCTTCAGGATAAGGCGCGTGATCGCCTCGGTAATCGGCATGACCTGGTATATTCCCAGCCTGCCCTTGTAACCCGTGTCCTTGCAAGCCGAGCAACCCACCGCACTATAAGCCTGCCAAGAGCCATCCAGGTCCGCTTCGGTGAAGCCCGCATTCAGCAGGGCTTCTGGTGGAATTTCCACTGGTCGCTTGCAACTCGGGCAAAGGCGCCGCCCCAGACGCTGGGCGGTGATCAGGTTCACCGAGGCCGCCACGTTGTAGGACGGGATACCCATATTGATGAGGCGGGTCAGGGTGGAGGGTGCGTCGTTGGTATGCAGAGTGGATAAGACCATGTGGCCGGTCTGGGCCGCCTTGATGGCGATATCGCCGGTTTCATGGTCGCGGATCTCACCCACCATGATGATGTCGGGATCCTGGCGCAGGAAGGCTTTCATGGCCGAGGCGAAATCCAGTCCCGCCTTCTCGTTGACGTTGACCTGATTGATGCCCGCCAACTGGATTTCCACCGGATCCTCTACCGTAGAGATATTGACGCCCGGCTTATTCAGGATGTTTAAGCAGGAATAGAGCGATACCGTCTTGCCGGAGCCGGTCGGCCCGGTGACCAGTACCATGCCATAAGGCCGTTGCACCGCATCAATCAACAGCTTGAGTTGATCCGGCTCGTAACCGAGATTCTCAATACCCATCGTCGCCGAGGTGGAATCGAGGATCCGCATGACAATCTTCTCGCCATAGAGCGTGGGCAGGGTCGATACACGGAAGTCGATCGCCTTGCTGCGGGACAGGACCAGCTTCATGCGTCCGTCCTGGGGAACACGCTTCTCAGATATGTCCAACTTTGAGATCACCTTGATGCGGGAGGCGATCTTTTCCTTGATGGCCAGTGGTGGCTGGGCCACCTCGTAGAGCATGCCGTCCATGCGGTAACGGATGCGGTAGTTCTTTTCGTAGGGCTCGAAATGGATATCGGAGGCACCACTGTTGATGGCATCGAGCAATATCTTCTGCAGGTACTTGACCACCGGTGCATCGTCGATGTCGACGGCGGCAGCGGTGGTCTGGGCATCTATGGCCTCTTCGTCGCTGAACTCGAGGTTGAGATCCTCGGTTTCGATGGTCTTGAGGATGCTCTCCTCGGTGGCCTCGCCATAGTTTTCCAGCCAACGCCCGAGCTTGTCATCCTCGACAACGATGGGTTCCGTGGCCAGACTGGTCTGAAACTTGATGTCGTCCAGCGCCTTGAGATTGCTTGGATCTGACAGCGCGACGAACAGGCGATTGCCACGCTGGGCGATGGGCAGGACGCGGTGCTTGGCCAGCAGCTTCGGGTCCACCGCGCCTCGGGGAATAAGGTTTTGATCCAGCGAATCCAGATTGAACAGGGGTATGCCGAAATTGACTGAAGCGAAGGCCGCAACCTGGTCGGCGCGGAAACGGCGGGTACGCAGCAAATGGGCGATAAAGCTCTCACCCGAACCACGGGACTGGTTCTGCAGGTTCTCGCCCTCCTCCGGAGAGAGCAAACCTTGCGTGACCATCGCCCGACACAGGCCGGTCAGATTGGCGCCGACGGTTACCGCGACCATGCCCCCTCCAAGCCTCCTGAATTCATGATGCCGCGCGGGATATTGCCCCCCCCCCGTGTAAATGTAAAGAAAGCCGGATTCAGCCTGGGATGCGGCGTGGGCCGATACGTGCCGTCTTCACCATGCGATCCTGGACCTGAACGATTTCCACCGGATAGCCGGCCACCATGACGCTGACGCCCGGCTCGGGCATGGCTTCCAATTCCTCCAAGAGCAAGCCGTTAAGGGTACGCGGCCCTTCCATGGGCAAATCCATGCCCAACTTGCGATTCAGCTCGCGCACCGAGGCGGCCCCTTCCACCAGACAGCTACCATCCGCTTCCCGGATGCTGGGCACCAGCCCACCAGGCCGTTCGGCGGTGAACTCGCCTACGATTTCCTCAAGAATGTCCTCCACTGTGACCAATCCCAGCAGTTCACCATATTCGTCGACCACGAGACCAAGGGACTGCCGCGTCGCCTGAAATTGGGCCAACTGGGTGTAAAGCGATGTCCCGGAAGGAATGAAATAGGGCTCCCGCAACCATGCACGGAACTCACCCGCATCAAATTCCGACTCCCGCAAACGCGCCAGGGCGCGACGTACATGCACCACGCCCAGGACATTATTGGGCTCTCCCTCATACACAGGCAATCGGGCATGGTGGCTAGTGCCAAGTTGGTGCACGATTTCAACTGCATCGCCCCCCAGATCAATGGCTTCGATCTGGTTCCGCGGACGCATGGCGTCGTCCACGGTCACATGTTCCAAGTCGAACAGGTTCATGAGGATGCCCCGGTGCTGGGCAGGGAGGAAGGAGCCGGATTCCGACAGCAGTGTGCGCAGTTCCTCCACACCCATGCTGTTGGCAGCCGCGTCCACCGGGCTCAAGCGCATGAGCTTGAGCAGACCCTGGACGAACAGGTTGACGAACCACACCGCAGGGTAGGCCAATTTCAGCAATGGCGCGAGCACGAAACTCGCCGTTGACGCGATGCGATCCGGATAGGCGGCACCCAGCACCTTGGGCGTCACTTCCGAAAACACCAGGATCAAAAAGGTAACCACCAGGGTGCCCAGGGTCAACGCCCACTCGTTCTCGCCAAACAGACGGAAACTGATAAGGGTCACCAGGGCGGCGGCGGCGGCATTGATGAGGTTGTTGCCAAGCAGGACCACGCCAAGCAGCTTGTCGGTCTGGGACAACAGCCATTCAGCCAGCTTAGCGCCCCGATGGCCCGCCTTGGCCAGGGTTCTCAGACGATAACGGTTCACCGCCATCATGCTGGTTTCGGAGGCCGAAAAGAAACCGGAGAACATCAAGAGCAGGATCAGTGCGCCCAGAAGTGCGCCCAACGGAATAGTGTCCAAGCGAGGGGGCGGTGGTTGTGACCGGTTTAGTGTAGCGGCAGAAAGAGCATACCGTCACCGCAATGGGACATTCAGTCCGTACCCAGCAAAGCCAGTTTGGAGCTCCGGCGCATACGCTTCAACTCGGCCTCCCGCCGCGACGCGCCCGAGCGGTTGGCGTGGGGTTCCGACCAGACCAGCACCACAGGTCGGCGGCCGCGCGTGTAGCGGGCACCCAGCACATCATGGGTGTTGTGCTCCAGCACCCGGCGCTTGACGTCCGTGGTGATGCCCGCATAAAAGCTGCCGTCGGAACAACGCAGCAGATAAACAAACCATTGCACGGGGTGAATGGAATCTCCAGCCGGCAGACGCCTACTGGCGACCGGCCTCGTATAGAGAGGGTGTGACACGGGCGTGGGCGAGATATTCGCGCAGATGCTTGATAGCCTGCCGGTCCAAGACGTTGCTGTGATGGGGACGGTGCAAAATGCCTTCGGCACCATTCAGAACGACCCGTATACGGGCACCCGACAGGGATTCCACGCTGGCCCCGAGATGATGGAGAAGAGACTCGACCTCCCGCCAATGGATATTGCCACTGATCGGATCCTGGAAAATGGCTCGTATGAAATGTTCGTGCTTGTGGCTCATGGCGACGATTCCCCGATTAGACGGAATCCACGAAAACGCAATGTGGCCGGGAAACTCAGCGGCTTGACGCCGCCTCACCTGGATCGGCGGCCGGGGCAGGTCCACCTTCGGCTGGGGCATCCCCCTTTTGCGTCTTGCGCAACTTCTTTTCCTCCTGTTTCAGCTTCTTCGCCAAATCCCTTTGGCGACGTTCGTACTGATAATTCGGTTTAGCCAAAACATTCTCCTGTAGGGGAACGGAAATTAGGTATACCGCCCACCACCGTCTTTTATAAGTGTGAGCCGTCCGACGGGCAATGTCACGCCAAAGGCCGCTGTCACTCGTGGGCATGCCCTTTTTTGCCGGCGGCGATGCGGTCCATCACCGCGAACAGCACGCCCGAGATCACGAAGGTCATGTGGATGCCTATCTTCCAGCCCAGCTGTTCATTGGTCAGACGCTCGACGTGCATGAAGGCCTTGAGTAGTTCGATACCGGAGATGGCGACGATGGAGCCGATCAGCTTCATCTTCAGCTCGGCGAAGCCGACATGGCCCATCCAGGACGGCCGGTCCTCGTGGCCGGCGGTGTCGATGCGGGAAACGAAGTTCTCGTAGCCGGCGAAGACGATGATGATCAGCAGGTTGGCCACCATGACCACGTCGATCAGGGACAAGAGGCCAATGATCACGTCGCTTTCCTCGGCGTTGAACACCATGGGCGCGAAGTGAATGAACTCCTTGGCGAACTTGACGAGGAGCAGGGCCAGGGCGGCGACAAGGCCGAGGTAGAAGGGGGCGAGCAGCCAGCGGCTGCCGAAGATCAGGCCTTCGAGAGTGTTTTCGATTTGCTTCATCGTGGGGTTTCCTTGGTTTTGCGGGTGGCGTACAGGCTGGCCACCACGGAAGCCGACAGTATGAGGGCGACGATGCCGAGCGCCAACCCGATGGGCACCTTGTAGAAGTCGGCGATCAGCATCTTCGTGCCGACGAACATCAGTACCAGGGCCAGGCCGTACTTGAGCAGGTGAAAGCGGCCGTTCAGGTCGGCCAGCAGGAAGTAGAGCGAGCGCAGGCCCATGATGGCGAAGATGTTGGAGGTGAAGACGATGAACGGGTCGGTGGTGACGGCGAAGATAGCCGGGATGGAGTCCACCGCGAAGATCACGTCCGAGGTCTCGATCAGGACCAGTACCAGGAACATGGGTGTGAACCAGCGCACGCCGTCCTTCACGACGGTGAACTTCTCGCCGTGGTACTCGTGGGTGATGCGCAGATGGCCGCGCATCCATTTCAGCACCGGGTTGTCAGACAGGTCCGATGCCTTGTCGGCGAAGACCAGCATCTTGAAGCCGGTTACCACCAGGAACAGGCCGAAGACGTAGAGTGTCCAGTGGAACCTGGCCACCAGCAAAGCCCCCGCCAGGATCATCACCGCCCGCATGACGATGGCCCCCAGCACGCCGAATACCAGCACCCGGCGCTGATACTCCACCGGCACGGCGAAGAAGCCGAAGATCATGATGAAGACGAAGATGTTGTCCACCGACAGGGACAACTCGATCAGGTAGCCGGTGAGAAACTCCAGGGCCTTGGCGTTGGCCACCTCCCGCCCGGCCACCCCGTCCAGCCACCACCACAGCAGGGCGCAGAAAGACAGGGACAGGGTCACCCACATCACGGTCCAGCCCATGGCCTCCCTGGCGGACACCTTGTGGGACTTGCCGCCCCCCAGGACGAACAGGTCAAGGGCCAGCATGGCCAGCACAAAGGCGATGAAGCCCGCCCAGAAGGCGGGGGTGACCAGGCCGGTGAGTTCCATCCGAGGCTCCGTTTAACCTCGCACGCCCACGTTCATCCCTTCCAGGGCGGCAATGCGGGTCTCCAGGGGCGGGTGGGTCATCAACAGGGTCTTGAGGCCGCCGCTCCTGCCGCCGTTGATGCCGAAGGCCGCCACCTTGTCGGGCAGGGAGGAGGGCTCGTGCATGGCCTGCAAACGGCGCAGGGCGGCGATCATCTTCTGGCCGCCGGCCAGGCTGGCGCCGCCGGCATCGGCGCGGAATTCCCGCTGGCGGGAGAACCACATGACGATCATGGACGCCAGGATGCCCAGCACCAGTTCGGCCACGATCATGGTCACGTAGAAGGCCGGGCCCTGGCCCCGCTCGGTCTTGAACACGACCTTGTCCACCAGGTGGCCGATGACCCGGGAGAAGAACATCACGAAGGTGTTCACCACGCCCTGGATCAGGGCCAGGGTCACCATGTCGCCATTGGCGGCGTGGCTCACCTCGTGGCCCAGCACGGCTTCCGCCTCGTCCCGGGTCATGTTGCGCAGGAGGCCGGTGGACACGGCGATGAGGGAGCTGTTCTTGCTCATGCCGGTGGCGAAGGCGTTCACGTCGGGGGCGTCGTAGATGGCCACTTCCGGCATCTTGATGCCGGCGGCCTGGGCCTGGCGGGCCACGGTCTGCACCAGCCAGAGTTCCTCGGGCGTGCGCGGGTCGGTGATGACCTGGGCGCCCACCGACCGCTTGGCCATCCACTTGGACAGGGCCAGGGAGATGAAGGAGCCGCCGAAACCCATGACCGCCGCGAAGATCAGCAGCGCGCCCAGGTTGAGGCCGGCTTCGTTGAGATAGGGCGCCACTCCCAGCAAATTCATGGTGAGGGAGAGCACCAGGACGATGGCCAGGTTGGTGGACAGGTACAGGAAGACGCGTTTCATGGAAAGCTCCTTTGCGGGGCTGAAAAGACGCGGCCAGGGTACGCCGGGACTAACATCAAATAAAGTCGAATATTTCTGCAATACTGTTCGTATTAATCGAATACTCAGACCACCTGTGAACTTCAAGCACCTGCATTATTTCTGGACCGTCGCCCGCAGCGGCGGTGTGCTGCGCGCCAGCGAGAAGCTGCACCTCACCCCCCAGACCGTCAGCGCCCAGATCAACATTCTGGAGGACCAGCTCGGCACGGCCCTGTTCCGTCCTGCCGGCCGGGGCCTGGAGCTCACTGAGGCAGGCCGCCTGGCTCTCAGCTACGCCGACGAGATCTTCGCCTTGGGCGACGAATTGCAATCCGCCCTGTCCAGCCATCGGGGCGTGCCGGTGCTGCCCTTCCGGGTGGGCATCACCGACGTCATGCCCAAGTCTCTGGCCTACCAGCTCCTCTCCCCCACCGCCGGCCTGGAGACGCCGGTGCGCCTGGTCTGCCGGGAGGGCAAGTTGGACCGGCTGCTGGCGGAGTTGGCCCTGCACCGGCTGGACATGGTGCTGGCCGACCGCCCCATCCCCGCCCACATCAAGGTGCGCGGCTACAGCCACAAACTGGGGGAATGCGCCCTCGCCTTCTTTGCCGCGCCGGACTTGGCGGATGGCTGCAAGGCATTCCCCGCCTGTCTCGACGATGCACCCCTGCTGTTGCCGGGCGACGACGCCACGGTACGTTCCCGCATCGAGACCTGGCTGGAGAAAAACCGGCTGGCGCCCCGGGTGGTGGGGGAATTCGACGACGGCGCCCTGATGATGGCCTTCGGCCAGGCCGGGGGCGGCTATTTCCCCGCGCCAGTGGTGCTGGCCGAGGCCATCGAGGCCCAGTTCGGGGTGAAGCGGGTGGGCGTGGTGGATGAGATCCAGGACGTGTTCTACGCCATCACCGGCGAGCGCCACGTCACCCACCCGGCGGTGCTGGCGGTCACCGCGGCCGCCCGGGGTCTGCCAACCGCGCTTACAGCAAACCCAGCAGCACCAGTGCCACGAAGGCGGCGAACAGGGCGAAATGGCTGATGCCCTCGATAGCGTTGGTCTCGCCGTCGTGGAGGTTGTTCATCACCGCCAGAAGGGTCAATAGGAGCATGCCGCCCTGCATGGGGGTGAGGGCCATGACGATGCGCTCGCCGCTGAACAGGGCCATGGCCTCGATGACCGGCAGGGTCAGCAGCACCGTGGCCAGGGAGGCCCCCAGGGCGATGTTCACCGTGGTCTGCATGCGGTTGGCCTGGGCGGCGCGCAGGGCGGTGAGAATTTCCGGGCTGGCGGAAATAAGCGCCACCAGCACGGCGGGAATGGACTTGGGCAGGCCGCTGCCTTCGAGCCCGGCGTCCAGCAGCACCGACAGCACCTCGGACAGCAGGCCCACCAGCACGATGGCCCCCAACATGATGGCCACGTGCAGGCTGTTGGGGCTGTGGCCGGTGTCGTGGGCCTCTTCCTCCAGGCCGGCGCTGTGCTCGAAGAAAGTGCGGTGCTCCACCGTCTGCAGGCGCAGGAAGCCCATGTACATCAGGGCCATGGCCGCGACGGAGAAGGCGGAATAGGCCTGCCACTGGGCATCCGGCACGAAGTCCGGGATGAACATGCCGACGCCGATGGCCACCAGCAGCATGGCGATGAAGGAATTGGCCGAATCCAGGTTGTAGGGGGTGGAGCCGTGCCTGAGGCCACCGACGATGGCCGCCAGGCCCAGGATGCCGTTGATGTCCAGCATCACCGCCGCGAACACCGTGTCCCGGGCCAGGGTGGGATTGGGGGCGCCTTGCAGCAGCACCACCAGGATCACCACCTCCACCGACACCGCCGCCAGGGTGAGGATTAGGGTGCCGTAGGGCTCGCCCAGGCGCACCGCCAGCACCTCGGCGTGATGGCTGATGCGCAGGGCCACGCCGATGATGGCGGCGAGGATCAGCCCCAGCAGGCCCCATAGTGCGACGCCGCCGTGGTCCAGGGCGGCATGTTCCAGGCCGATGCCCCCGGCGAGGACCACAAGTGCGATAAGGATGGGGAACTCGTGGCGGAGGTATTTCATCGTCGCTCAGCGTTCAAACAAGGCGATCGATTCCACATGGGCTGTGTGCGGGAACATGTTCGCCACCCCCGCCGATACCAGCCGGTAGCCCTTCTGGTGCACCAGCACGGCGGCGTCCCGGGCCAGGGTGGCGGGACTGCACGAGACGTAGACGATGCGGCTTGGCGCACCGGCCTCCGGCAGGGACTTCACCAGTTCGATGGCGCCATCCCTGGGCGGGTCGATGAGCAGCTTGTCGAAATGCCCCAGGGCCGCGTAGGACTCCGGGGTCATCTGGAACAGGTCGGCGACACGAAATTCGGTGAGATGACCCAACCCGTTGCGCGCCGCGTTCTCGCCGGCCCGCTCCACCAGGCCCTTGCTGCCCTCGATGCCAATCACGGAGGCGCCACTTCGGGCGATGGGCAGGCTGAAGTTGCCCAGGCCGCAGAAGAAGTCGGCGACGCGCTCGCCGGGCCGGGCGTCGAGCAGTCGCATGGCCCGGCGGATGAGCATGCGGTTGATGCCGTGGTTCACCTGGGTGAACTCGGTGGGCCGGAAGGGCATGGCCAGGTCGAATTCCGGCAGGCTATAGGCCAGTTCCGGGGCATCCAGGGGGTAGAAGGGGTGGGCGGTGTCCGGTCCCTTGGGTTGCAGCCAGAACTGGATCCGATGAGTGTCAGCGAAGATTTTGAGTTTGGCCTCGTCCTCCGGGGTGGGCGGCTCCAGCACCCGCAGCACCAGCACGTCCACCGCCTCGCCGCAGGCCACCTCGATCTGGGGCAGGCGGTCGCGGATGGAAAGCTGCTCCACCAAGTGGCGTAGCTTGGGCAGCAAGACGGAAATCCGCGCCGGCAGTACCTCGCAGCTGTCCATGTCGGCCACATAGCTGCTGCGCCGCTCGTGGAAGCCCACCAGCACGCCCCCCTTCTTGGGAACGTTGCGCACCGACAGGCGGGCGCGGGTGCGGTAGCCCCAGGTCTGGCCATGGATGGGCGGCAGGATGCTCTCCGGCTTCACCTTGCCGATGTGGGCGAAGCAGTCCTCCAGTACCCGCTGCTTGGCCGCCACCTGGGCCGCCTCGTCCAGGTGCTGGTGGGTGCAGCCGCCGCAGATGCCGAACCAGCGGCAGGCGGGCGCCACCCGGAAAGGGCTGGCCTTCAGGATGCGGGTGGTCTGGGCCTGCTCGAAATTGGGCTTCTTGCGGTAGCTGGCGTAGTGGACGATTTCGCCGGTGAGCGCCCCGTCCACGAAGATGGTCTTGCCTTCGAAGCGCCCCACACCCCGGCCCTCGTGGTCCAGGGATTCGATGGCGATGGGCGCCGGGTTCTCGACGGGCGCCTTCATGCTTCCCAGGCCTCCAGGAACTCGAACCAGTGCTCGGCGCCGATGTCCTCCAGGGTATTCCGCACCAGTGCAATCTCCTGCTCGTACTGCTGGGCCGTGAGCACGCCGCGCATCCGCTGGAAGCGCAGGAAGACCAGCCAGGTGTTGACCACATCGGTCTCGCAGTAGTCGCGGATAGCGTTGATTTCACCGCGCTGGTAGGCGGGCCAGACCTCGGATCCGTCCATGCCCAGCTTCCCGGGAAAGCCAAAGAGCTTCGCCAGTTCGTCCAGGGGCGCGTTGGCCCGTCCGGAATACATGGCCAGCACGTCCATCAGGTCCAGGTGGCGGGTGTGGTAACGGTTCAGGTAGTTGTTGTACTTGAAGTCCCGGTCGTCGTCGCCCCAGTCCCAGTATTTAGGCGCTGTGACGCCATGCAGCATGGCCCGGTAGTGCAGCACCGGCAGGTCGAAGCCGCCGCCGTTCCAACTCACCAATTGGGGCGTGTATTTCTCGATGCCGTCGAAGAAACGCTGGATGATCTGGCCCTCGGTGGCATCAGGCTCGGACAGGGAAAACACCCGAAAGCGATCCCCCTCGCGCAAGGTGCAGGAGATGGTCACGACCCGTTGCAGGTAGTGGGGCATGAAATCGGAACCGCCGGTCTGCTGGCGGCGCATGAGGAAGGCCATCTCCCCCACTTCGTGGTCGCTGGCCTCGTCCCCCACGTTGTGGAGACGGCGCAACCCGGCGATGTCGGGAATGGTTTCAATGTCGAAGACGAGGACGGGGGTCATGGGGACCTCGGGATACTATTTGTGTGATTTTATCCGGTTTGCATTGGCGGCCTCCGGCCGTACATGCTCAGCCGCAACTGCCCCAGACGAGGACGGCGAAGACCACGAAATTCCGCGTTATGGCATGCACCCGGATGTCCTTCGCATGGAGAATGAACATGAAAAATTGCATGAAACGCAGCCTGCCCCTATTGGCACTCATGATCCTAGGCACTGTCGAGGCGGCCGAGGAACGGCACAGCAACGCCGCCGAGCAGATCGGCCTTGCGGTGACCATCTACAACGGCGACCTGGCCCTGGTGAAGGATGCCCGCAAGGTCAAGGTCAACAATGGCGACAATCTGCTGGCCTGGCGCGACGTATCAGCCCGCATCCAGCCGGAAACCGCCCTGTTGCGTACTTTGGACGGCAAGAAACTGACACTGCTGGAGCAGAACTTCGACTTCGATCTGCTCACCCCCCAGAAACTTCTGGAGAAATCCGTAGGCGAACAGGTTCGTGTGATCCGCCACCAACCCATCACCGGCGTCGAGGTCAGCGAATACGCCACCGTGCTGGCCGCCAACCAGGGTGTGGTACTGAAATTCAGCGACCGGGTGGAAACAGCCCTCCCCAACCCCGGCCGACTCGCTTTCCCCGCCGTGCCGCCCTATCTGCGCGACCGCCCCACCCTATCCATGGTGTTCCGCGCGGAGGTGCAGCCCACCGGTTTCCTCACCCCGGTCAACGCCACTGCAGAACAGGGCATGGAACTGTCCTATCTGACCGGCGGCCTGACCTGGAAGGCGGACTATGTGGCCGAGCTATCCACCCGGGAAGACAGCATCGACCTGAACGGTTGGGTCACCCTCACCAACACCAGCGGTACCGCCTATCGCAATGCACGCCTGCAGCTCATCGCCGGAGAGGTGAACCGGGCACAGCCTGAGCGCCGGCCCATGCCGATGATGGCGAAAGCCATGGCCATGGCCGACGCGGCGCCGGCCATGCAGGAGGAAGGCCTGTTCGAATACCACCTCTACACCCTGGACCGCCTCACCACCCTGCTCGACAACCAGACCAAGCAGGTGGCCCTGCTGTCCGCCCAGAAGGTGAAGGTGGACAAGGAATACCGCCTCACCGGCGGCGACTGGTACTACTCCGGCCAGCACGGCGACCTGGGCAAGCGCATGAAGCCCGGGGTATTCATGGAATTCAGCAACAAGGCCGAGAAAGGAGATGGTGCCGGCCTGGGCGTGCCCCTGCCAAAGGGCATCGTCCGCGTCTACAAGAAGGACAGCGCCGGCCGTGCCCAATTCATCGGCGAAGACCGCGTCGACCACACCGCCAAGGGTGAGATGGTCAGGCTGAAGCTGGGCGAAGCCTTCGACATCACCGCGGACAAGAAGCAGACCGACTTCCAGAAACTGACCGGTTTCAGCGCCCGCGGCGGCTTGATCGAAACCGCTTATCTGCTGGAAATCCGCAATGCCAAGAGCGAGAAAGTGGTGGTCACCGTGACGGAGCCCATCGCCGGCGAATGGCAAATGCTGCAGGAAAGCCATCCCCACAAGCGCGAATCCGCTCGCAACGCAGTCTGGGAGATTCCCGTGCCGGCGGAAGGCAAGGCCACGCTGACCTGGCGTGTTCGCGTGAAATACTGAGTTAATGGCCGACTCGATCGTTGCGAGCCTGGCCGATCCGGGCTGGTGCATCGTTCCGACCTTCCTTTCAGAAGAGGAAACCGCCTCCTTGCGGTCGGAATGTTTAGAAGCACACGCCGCGGGGGCCTTCCACCCTGCCGGGGTGGGTGGCGGTCAGGCAGCCGTTCGCTCCGACATTCGCGGCGACCATGTCCTCTGGGTGGAAGAAAGCCAGGCCGGTCCGGCCCTGAAGTCCACCCTGGAGAAACTGGAAAGCCTGCGCCAGGCAGTCAACCGTGGATTGTTCCTGGGCCTGTTCGACGTGGAACTGCATTTCGCAATCTATCCGTCGGGCAGCTTCTACCAGCGTCACCTCGACCGTTTCCGTGACGACGACCGGCGCGCTCTGACAGTGATCCTTTATTTGAACGAACACTGGGGTCAGGAAGACGGCGGCATGCTGCGCTTCTGGCCGGATGAAGATGGCGAGCCCCTTGAAATCGTCCCCCGAGGTGGCACCCTGGTGACCTTCCTGTCGGAACGCTTCTGGCATGAGGTACTGCCTGCCCGGCGGCAGCGGCTGAGCCTCACGGGTTGGTTCCGGCGGCGCTGAGCGCTACAACACGCCAGGCATGGGTTCCACCAGCACCCAGGTTCAAGAGAGTTTGCGCTTCGGCGAAGGAGCGTGATAGCCAGGCCCGGCTCCCTGGCTGGCTCACACCCAGCAGGGACCAAGTATCTGGAAAGCATGCGGTGACCGTCTCACCCCCGGTCCGGACGACTTCGGAAAGGAAGCGTTGCCCACTGCGAAGCAGGATGCCTGTCGTGGAGGGCTGAAAAAAGCGCGTGCCGGAAGCTGGGATCGATGCCCTCGTCAAAGGACAGTCTGGCTGATGTGGTGTACGCTGGCAGTTCACGTTATGCGAAACAACCTGTGAAGGCTCTCACAGTCCGCGGAATTCGCATGGTGTACGGTGACACTCTCGATGCTTCTTTTCATGAGATCTCGAACAACACTGCCGCCTGGCCAATGCCAGGGTTCCACGGCATTCGAATTCTTCTTCGCTTCTTCCGTCAACACACTAGGAGTCTGTCATGCGCATGTCCCGTAAAACCCTGAATATCGCCTTGCTTACCCTCGGTATTGGCGGTCTCTCTGCCGGCGCCATGGCGCAGTCGCAAGTCTTGCCGAACTATTTCGGCTATCAGTCCATTGGTTGCCTCAGCCTGGGCTGCCCCGGTGTCGGCTGTCCTGGCGAGGACCTGGACAAGATGTGCCAGGACGCAAAGGCCGCACCTATCGCCAGGAAGGCGCCCGCCCCCACCTGCCCGCTGCCCGCCGGCGCCGTTTCGGGCGACAAGGTGCCCGCCAACGCCAAGGCCGGCGAATGCTACGCAAAGGTGGTGCGCCCCGCCCAGTTCCGCACCGACAAGGTCCGCAAGCTGGTCAAGGAAGCCAGCGAGCGCATCGAGACTGTGCCCGCTAAATACGAGACGGTGAAGGAGAAGGTGCTGCTCAAGGAGGCCAGCGAGCGCATCGAGATCGTCCCGCCCGTCTATAAGGCCGTGAAAGTCCGCGTCCAGAGCGAGGAAATCCAGGAAGTGGTGCCCGCCGTCTACGAGACCGTGAAACAAAGGGTTCTGGTCAAGGAAGCCAGTACCCGCCTGGAGGAAGTTCCCGCCGTCTATGGCGAGGTGGAAGAGAAGGTTCTGGTCAAGCCCGCCACCCGCAAGGCCACCGAGATTCCCGCCATCTATGAGACCGTCACCGAGAAGAAACTGTTGCGCGAGGCCTACACCACCTGGAAGCCGGGTACCCAGACCAACATCCAGAAACTGGATGCCAGCACCGGTCAGATCATGTGCCTGGTGGAAGTGCCCGCCGAGTACCAGAACGTCTCCCGCCAGGTGGTGAAGACCCCCGCCTCCGTGCGTTACGAGGACATTGCCGCCGAGTACCAGACCGTCAAGAAGACCGTGCTGAAGTCCCCGGCCACCACCAAGACCGTGCAGATCCCTGCCGAATATGCGGAGAAAGAGGTCAAGAAGCTGGTGAAGCCCGCCGCCACCGTCACCAAGGTGGTACCCGTGGATTACGAGCGCGAGATCATGACCGTGGTCCAGCCCGCCACCGAGAAGCGCATTCCCATCCCGGCTGAATATGGCGAGCGGGAAGTGACCAAGCTGGTCGCGCCCGCGAAGGAAGTGCGCGTACCCATCGCCGCCGAGTACGCCGACGTGCCCCAGGAAGTCATGGTCTGCCCGGTGCAGGAATACTGGACCCAGGTACTCTGCGACGTGAACGCCACGCCCTCCAAGGTCGCCGAAATCCAGAAGGCACTGAAGGCAGCTGGTTTCGATACCGGCGCCAGCGGTCAGCTCGATGCTGCGACCATGAAGGCCATCGCGGACTTCCAGAAGGCCAAGGGCCTGGCTCAGGACGGCTATCTCAATGTCGAGACCGTTAAGGCCTTGGGCGTATCCGTAAAGTAAGCCCGAAAGCCCACCGGCCTGGCTTCCGCCAGCGTCGAAAAAACGAAGCCCTTCCTAATTGGAAGGGCTTTTTCATGGGCACCCGGAAACCGGGCCGGGGATCACCGCTCCATGTTCAAGGATTCCCGGAACAGCACGTCGGAGTTCTTCAGGACGATGGTGCCATGGGTATAGTCCAGCACTTCCATCTCCACCCATTGGCGAATCTGGCGATTCACACTTTCTCGTGACACCCCTACCAGATTACCCAACTCTTCCTGGGAAAGCTTGATGCCGATGGCGATACCCTCGCCGGTGAGCTTGCCGTATTGCTGCCCCAGATTGATGAGGATGCGGGCCAGCCTGGCCGGCAGGTTAAGGAAGCTCAAGCCCCCCACCATGTCGTTGGTGGCGCGCAGGCGTTTGGTCAGGGCCGCGAGCAGCTTGAGGGCAACCTGGGGATTTCGTTCCAGGAAAGGCAGGAAATCCCGCCTCCAGAGAAGCAGGAAGGCACACTTTTCCATGGTAGTCACCGTTGCGCTTCGAGGTTCCCCATCCAGCAAGGCCATTTCGCCGAACAAATCACCCTCTTCCAGGATACTGAGGATGGCCTCTTTCCCATCCGGGGAAATAAGACTGACCTTCACTCGGCCCTCCAGCACCACCAGCAGATGGTCCCCCGGCTCCCCCTCCCGAAAGACGGTGTGCTTGGCGGGGTGGACGATCTTGCGTGCCAACTGCATGAGGGCGGACACCTCCTCGTCGCTCAGGGCTTCGAATATCACACTGCGTTTGCGTAGTCCGGCGATGTCCATGGCTGTGGGTGGATTTCCTTGGGTTTGAGGGTCTAAGACAACGCCATTGCGTGCCCGGGACCGGCTGGATCGGACAGGTGTTTGCGCGTTGGCTCGTGGTTCCTTGGCCATGGTGCATGCACTCTCGGACGGGAATGAGGATTCTTGCGAGTGTAGGGTGCGCGCATGGCGATAAGGTGTGCGTTATTTCACAGTGAAGCTGGATGAATCCCGGTTGACCCGGCCCCAGTCGATGTCCAGGGATTGGCTGGGATATGGCCCCGCCCTGGCGATGGCTTCACGCAGTAAGGTCATGCGTTCAAGACCGGATGGGTGGGTGGACAGCAGAGCGGGTGGGGATGTCCCTTTCCGCGCCATGCGTTCGAAGAAGCGCAGGATGTCCGTCGCAGGCACACCGGAACGCCGCAACAGTTGCAAGCTGGCCATGTCTGCTTCCCGCTCCATGTCGCGGCCGTAACTCAGCCGGCCCAGTTCATGGGCCATATCGGCCCAGACACCACCGCTCAGGTCACCCAGCGCAGCGCCCAGCACCGCCCGCCACCCCAGGGAGTGGATCAGGTTGCGCAGGGTATGGCGCAGTTCCACGTGGCTGATCTCATGGGCCAGCACCCCGGCCACTTCCTCCGCGCTTTCTGCGTCGCGCAACAGGCCACTGTAAACCACTACTTGGCCACCGGGCAGGGCGAAGGCGTTCACCTGGGGATCCTCAGCCAGATAAAACCTGTATCGGTAATTCGCCGAACCGGCGGTGAGACGGACCCCGATCAATTCCACCGCGTCGTGGGCCGGCCCAGCTTCCCGCAATTTCAAACTGGCGCGCATCTGCTCGAACGCCAGGTTGCCCAGGGACTTTTCTTGTTCCAGGCTGATTTGATCAGCAGCCCACCGGCTCAGTCGGTCCGAATTGATCCAGAACAGCCCAAGGGTGAGAAACGGCAGTAACACCAACGCCACCAGCAGACCCATGCCCAGCCTGAAACGCGCTTCCCGGCGGCGATGCATACCCCGCACACGTTGCAATTGGTCCATGATCTCCGGTGGGACCAGTTGGATGAAGGCATCGACTGCATCGTCGCCTTGCAGCATGGCTGTCATCGATCCCGCGGGTGAATCCCAGGCAATCATCCACTGCCTGCCATCGAACCCACCGGTCTTTAGACTGATTCGGTTGGAGTGAACAGTGTGCCAGTAGCCGCGGCCCTCGAGCACCAGTACGCCCGGCTCGAAATGCGCGACGCCCGGGACGCCGGCGGGCGGCATGTCCGGGCCGAACATCAACACTTTGAACTTGGGCTTGGGCAAGCGCCACATGGGGATATCCAACGCTTCACGAATAGCTAGAATGCCGTGGTTTTGCAAAGGCATCCAGTATGAAAACCCAACTCCTGCAGATTTATCGAAAACGCCATGCTTGCCATCTCTTCCAGCCTGACCGGCCATTGCCACCAGAGGACCTGGATTTCATCCTGGAGGCGGGGCGGCTGTCCCCTTCCTCATTCGGCCTGGAACAGTGGAAATTCGTCGTCTTTTCCGATCCCCCGCACAAATCGGCCCTGCAGGCCGCCAGTTTCGACCAACCCCAGGTAGGCTCTGCCAGCGTCGTGGTGGTGGTCCTTGCCCGCCTGGCGGAGTTGGACCCGGATGCGCCCTACGTGCGTCGGCTTATGGCTCGGGAATACGCCGCTGGCGAAGCGCTGGAAGGTGCCCTGAAAAACTACCGGGGCTTCCATGCTGCCACGGATATTCCGGCCTGGAGCAGCGCCCAGTGCCATATCGCCGTCGCCAACATGATGACTGCCGCCGCTGGCATTGGTATCGACTCCTGTGCCATCGGCGGATTTGACCCAGGCGAGGTCAGCCGGATCCTGGGACTCGACCCGCGGCAATATCTGCCTGCCCTGATCCTGCCCCTGGGTTATTGCGCCCAACCCCCCGGGGATAAACAGCGCCTGCCCAGGGAAGAGGTGGTGGAAATCCGCTGAGCGACCTATCAGGTGTTCCTGCTACGCATGCCGACACCCGGGGCCTGCCCGGGAGGGAATACAGCTTGACGAATGCCCGCCGGGCAGCCCGTGCCATCCTGGCGGAACGGCACGTGGACGCCAAACTCGCTGGGGCCGGAAACCTATGGGATGACTGGCAGGATGGCCGCCTCGGTTTGGATGCGGACGGCGAACAAGTCCTGGATGTCCCCGGCCTGCCGGACAGGCCCGTTCTCGCCCCACCACGAGCCATGCCCCGGCGCGAGCTGAACGGCCCGGAGAACCACGCCGCCCTTATCCACGCCCTGGCCCATATCGAGTTCAACGCCATCAACCTGGCCCTGGACGCCGTGCAGCGCTTCGCCGGCTTTCCCCCCGAGTTCTACGCAGACTGGCTGCGCGTCGCGGCAGAAGAGGCCTACCACTTCCGCCTGCTGCGCGACCACCTGTGCACACTGGGACGCGACTACGGCGACTTTCCCGCCCATGGCGGCCTGTGGGAAATGGCTGAGAAGACTGCCCACGACCCCCTTGCCCGCATGGCCCTGGTGCCCCGCCTCCTGGAGGCCCGCGGCCTGGACGTGACGCCGGATATTCAACGGAAACTGCGAGGCTTTGGCGATCGTGCCGGGGCCGCCATCCTGGACATCATCCTGAGTGACGAGATCGGCCACGTGGCCGCCGGCGACCGCTGGTTCCGCCACCTCTGCGCCCAACGCGGCCTGGAGCCCGAGGCCGCCTTCCAGGCGCTTCTGGACACCCCCGGTGTACCCCGCCCGCGCCGACCCTTCAACGAGGCTGCACGCCTGGCAGCCGGGTTCGGCGCCGAAGAGCTGGCCCGCCTCGCCGAACTCGGCAAACACTGAATCCGGATATCCGTGTCGCCTTGCCCGGGGGGTGGGCGCGGGGCATAATTACTTCTTTATTACCCTTTTGTTAACCCTTGTTTTGTCTGGATTTTCTGGAGGATACGGGGATCATGACCGAACTCAATTCCGCGGCACTGCTCAACAAGGTTTCCCCCGCCTTGCCAGTGCACTGGTACTTCGACCCCAAGATTTACGAACTGGAGATGGAGCTCCTGTTCAAGCGTGGCGCCAACTATGTGGGCCACGGCCTGATGACCCCCGAGCTGGGCGACTACCACGTGCTCGACTGGCTCCATGACGGCGGCAAGATGCTGGTGAAGAACCCCAACGGCATCGAACTGTTGTCCAACGTCTGCCGGCACCGCCAGGCCCGGATGCTGCAAGGTCGCGGCAACGCCCAGAACATCGTCTGCCCCTTCCACCGCTGGACCTACGACACCCGTGGCCAGCTGATGGGCGCGCCCCATTTCCCCGAGAACCCCTGCCTCCACCTGCACAAGACTGCCCTGAAGAACTGGAACGGGCTGCTCTTCGCCGGGCCCCGCGACGTGCACACCGATCTGGCCGGGCTGGGCGTGGCCGCCGACCTCGATTTCAGCGGCTTCATGTACGACAGCACCCACATCACCCAGTACGACTTCAATTGGAAGACCTTCATCGAGGTCTACCTGGAGGACTACCACGTGGTGCCCTACCACCCGGGCCTGGGCCAATTCGTGGACTGCGACGCGCTGAAGTGGGAATACGGCGAGATGTACTCGGTGCAGACCGTGGGCATCAAGGACCACCTGGATCGTCCCGGCAGCCCCGTCTACAACCGCTGGTCCCAGCAGGTGAAACGCTACCGGGAAGGCAAGGATCCGGCCCACGGCGCCATCTGGCTCACCTACTACCCCACCCTCATGGTGGAGTGGTATCCCCACACCCTGGTCGTCAGCAACATCATCCCCACCGGCATCGAGTCCTGCCTGAACGTGGTGGAGTACTACTACCCGGAGGACATCATCCTGTTCGAACGGGAGTTCGTCGAAGCGGAACAGGCCGCCTATCGGGAAACCGCGATCGAGGACGACGACATCTGCTACGGCATGCACAAGGGCCGCAAGGCTCTGTACGAGCAGGGCATCAGCCAGGAAGGCCCCTACCAGTCGCCCACGGAGGACGGCATGGTGCACTTCCACGAATGGCTGCGGCGGACAATCGAGCCGCATCTGTAACCGGCAGCACCCCGGCAAACGGCCGCAAGGGTTCTCGCCCGGCGGCCGTTTCCATTTGTGCGGGATGGTCCGACAATGCCGGCATGAACCCCGCTGTTGACTACACCGCGATTCTCCCTGCCCCCTTCGGCGCCCTGGGGGTGCGCATCGCCGGCGACCGTCTCACCGGCCTGGAATTCCTGCCCCCCGGCACCCTGCCCGCCCCCTCCAGCCACTCCCTGATCAAGCGGGTGGCCAAGGAACTGGAGGTCTACTACGCCGACCCCGGCCATGTCTTCGACCTGCCGCTACAGCCCCTCGGCTCCCCCTTCCGGCAACGAGTCTGGAACGCCCTGCTGGCCATTCCCACCGGCCAGACCCGCAGTTATGGCGACATCGCCCGGCAACTCGCCAGCGCGCCCCGGGCCGTGGGCCAGGCGGTGGGCGACAACCCGCTGCCCATCGTCATCCCCTGCCACCGGGTCATCGCCTCCGACGGCGGAATGGGCGGCTTCAACCACAGCCGCACCGGCTACTCCCAGGACATAAAACGCTGGCTGCTCAAGCATGAGCATGTCCTTTGAAGCGGAACTGGACCGCTTCTGCGACGCCCTCTGGCTGGAAGACGGCCTCTCCCCCCGTTCCCTGGAAAGTTACCGGCGCGACCTGACCCAGCTCTTCGCCTGGCTCGGCGACCAGGGCATCGCCCCCCACCAGGCCCAGCGCGACCGCATCCAGGCATTTCTCGCCCACCGCACCCTGGATCAGGGCATCGCCGCGCGCAGCCTGGCCCGCCAGCTCACCGCCATCAAGCGCTATCACCGCTGGCTGCTGCGGGAAGGCCGGCGAACTGACGACCCCACCCTCACCGTGGACGCCCCCCGCCTGCCCAAGCCCCTGCCGAAGACCCTCAGCGAAGCCGAGGTGGAAGCCCTGCTCGCCGTCCCCGACGTGGACACCCCCCACGGCCTGCGCGACAAGGCCATGCTGGAAGCCCTCTACGCAGCCGGCTTCCGGGTCTCGGAACTGGTGGGCCTTCCCCTGGCCGCGGTGAGTCTCACCGACGGCGTGGCCCGGGTCATGGGCAAGGGCCGGAAGGAACGGCTGGTGCCCCTCGGCGAGGAGGCGCGTGAATGGATCGCCCGCTACGCCAGGGAATCCCGGCCCGTGCTATTGAAGGGAAAAGGTTGCGAGGCCCTGTTCGTCACCGAGCGGGGCGGCCCCATGACCCGGCAGATGTTCTGGTACCTGATCAAGCGCCACGCCCTCAACGCCGGCATCCGCTCGCCCCTGTCCCCCCACACCCTGCGCCACGCCTTCGCCACACACCTGCTCAACCACGGCGCCGACCTGCGCGTGGTGCAGATGCTACTGGGCCACGCCGACATCGCCACCACCCAGATCTACACCCACGTGGCCAAGGAGCGGCTGAAGCGGCTGCACGCGCAGCACCATCCGCGGGGATAAGGCGGACCTCGGATGCGGTCCGAGGGACACTCCTCCCCTTCCGACATCCCCCGCGAACCGGAATGAGGACAACTTGCTGGCGATCAACCCCGCTTGTAGTCGTCCTCGAAGCGCACAATGTCGTCCTCGCCGAGGTAGGAGCCGGACTGCACCTCGATGAGGTGCAGCGGCACCTTGCCCGGGTTCTCCAGACGGTGGGTGGTGCCCAGGGGGATGTAGGTGGACTGGTCCTCGGTGAGCAACTCGACCTGGTCGCCACGCGTCACCCGCGCCGTGCCGGACACCACCACCCAATGTTCGGCGCGGTGGTGGTGCATCTGCAGGCTGAGCTTCTGTCCCGGCTTGACCATGATGCGCTTGACCTGGAAGCGGTCGCCCATGTCGATGCCCTCATACCAACCCCATGGCCGGAATACACGGGTGTGGAACTCGTGCTCGCTGCGCCCCTGCGCCTTGAGGTAGTCCACCACCTTCTTCACGTCCTGGGCGCGGGACTTGTCCGCCACCAGGATGGCGTCCGCTGTCTCCACCACCAACAGGTCGCTGACGCCGATGGCCGCCACCATGCGCGACTCCGCGCGTACGTAGCTGTCCTTGACGCCATCCAGGTAGACGTCGCCCCGGGTCACATTGCCGTGTTCATCCTTGCCACCCACGTCCCAGAGGGCAGACCAGGCGCCGATGTCGTTCCAGCCGATGGATGCCGGCACCACGGCGGCGTGGGCTGTCCGTTCCATCACGGCATAGTCGATGGAATCCGACGGGCAGCCGGCGAAGGCCGTCTTGTCCAGGCGGCAGAAGTCCAGATCGTGCTCGCCGCCCTCTAGAGCCCGCCGACAGGCCGCCGGGATGTCCGGCCTGAACTTCTCCAACTCATCCAGGTACTGTCGGGCGGAGAACAGGAACATGCCGCTGTTCCAATAGTAGTCGCCGCTATCGAGGAATGACCGCGCCGTGGCCATGTCGGGCTTTTCCACGAAGCGCGCCACCTCATGCGCCGCCGTGCCTGCCATGGCCGCGCCGCGCTGGATGTAGCCGTAGCCGGTATGCGGCGAGTCCGGCACGATGCCGAAGGTAACCAGGCGGCCCGCCGCCACGGCCTTCATGCCCTCGACCACCGCGGCGTGAAAGGCGGGCACGTCATCGATGAGGTGATCGGCCGGCAGCAGCAGCATGACTGCTTCGGGATCCCGCTTCAGCAGGGTCAGCGCCGCCACGGCGGCGGCCGGCGCGGTGTTGCGACCCACCGGCTCGAGGAAGATGCCCTGCGGCTCGACACCGATCCCGCGCATCTGCTCGGCGATGAGGAAGCGGTGATCGTTGTTGCACACCACCAGCGGCGCCCCGATGCCGACGATGCCGGACAGGCGCAGCACGGTCTCCTGCAGCATGGTGCGCTCCCCGGCCAGGGGCAGCAGTTGCTTGGGCAAAGCGGCACGGGACAGCGGCCACAGGCGGGTGCCCGAGCCCCCGGAGAGAATGACGGGATGGAGCGGCATGGTCGGTTCCTCGACTCGATCAATGGGTCAACCCGGGAAGCACCCGGGTGACATCAACGCAGAAAGCCTTCATGTTCCAGCTTCAGCACGATCGACTGCACGGCCTCGTCGACGCTGCAGCGGGCGGTATCGATGGCCAGCTCGGGATTCTCGGGCACCTCGTAGGGGTCGGACACCCCGGTGAATTCCGGGATCAGGCCCGCACGTGCCTTGGCATAGAGGCCCTTGCGGTCTCGGCTCTCGCAGACGTCGATGGAGGTGGCAACGTGGATTTCGATGAAGCCGCCCCAGGGCTCGATCATGTCGCGCACCGCCCGGCGGGTGGCGGTATAGGGAGCGATGGGCGCGCAGATGGCGATGCCTCCGTGCTTGGTAATCTCGCTGGCAACATAGCCGATGCGCCGGATGTTGATGTCCCGATGCGCTTTGGAGAAGCCAAGTTCCGAGGACAGATGGCGGCGCACGATGTCGCCGTCCAGCAGGGTCACGCGGCGGCCGTCCATTTCCATGAGTTTGACGGTCAGGGCCCGCGCCAGGGTGGACTTGCCGGCCCCGGAAAGGCCGGTGAAGAACACGGTGAAGCCCTGCCGGATGCGCGGCGGATAGACCTTGCGCAACTCCTCCAGGACTTCCGGGTAACTGAACCAGGCAGGGATATTCGCCCCGGTCATGAGACGCCGTGCCAACTCGCCGCCGTTCATGGCCAGGGCGCGGGCGCCTTCCGGCACCTCCGCCTCGGGCAGGTATTCGTCCCGGTCCTCCAGGTAGACCAGGCGAGGAAAGCCAACCAGGGTGACACCCAGTTCGGCGCGGGCGGTGTCAGGCAGGCTGGCCTGAATGCCGGCTGCGTCCTCGCCGCGGCGGAAGTCGCCGGCCATGGGCGTCTCGCCGCCGACCGCCAAGTGGGAGCAGCCGTAGTTGCGGGCGACGATGGCCTTGAGCCAGGTCTCGCGCGGACCCGCCGCCGCCGGCACCAGCGGATTGAGCGCCAGGGCGCTGGTCGCCACCGGGAAACGCGGCATGATCGCCCGGCAGGCGCGCACCAGGGCGAAATGGCCTGCATCGGCGACCGGATCGGCGCCTGCCATGGGATGGATGAGCAGATTGGCCTCGTGGCGGACTGCCGCGTTCAGCACGAACTCGTGGTGGGGCCGATGCAAGGGCTGGCCCGGCTGGTACGCGAGGACCCTGCGCCAACCGTTGCGCTGGAACTTCTCGCGCAGTTCACATGGAGAAAGACGCAGGGCGGGAAAATCATGGCGCGGCGGCAGGGCCACGCCTTCCACCCGGCCGGCCACATAGACCCATCCTTCCGCAGCCAGGAATTCCGCCAGCGGCAGCCCAGAGGTGGCAGCCAAGCTGCTTTCCGCCTCGGGATCCGCGGCCCATATTTCGGAGACATGCAGGATGGCGGGCATGAAACCCTCGGCGTCGCGCAGGCAGACCCTCTGGCCGGGGACCAGACCCTGGGCCGCCTTCTCCGGGACGGCAAGCAGGATCGGCAGGGGCCAGAAGCGACCGTCCGGCAACCTCAGACTGGAGAGCACGACCGTCATTTCGCCGCGATCCATGAAACCCGGGAGGGGAGACAGGGCGCCGTTGAGCAGCAATTCCAGCAGACAGATCTGGCGCCAGTCCAGGTCGAGGGAGGGCAGTTCGCGGGCTTCCAGGCGCAGGACCTGGGCGCGCTCCGGGCTGGCAAGCAGTGGGGTGAGGGTGCCGCCGTAGGGCGTGATGAGGCTTTCCATGGAAAGGCTCTTCATGGGGTTGGCCATATTCTCCATGCCTACTGGCCGGGATAGGCCTTGAAGAAGGCCGCCACAAATTCAGGCACACGCGCCTCAGGCAGGACATTGATACCCGCCGCGGCCTTACGGCCGCCGCCGGTCTCGAAGCGCCTGCACAATTCGTCGGCGCCCGTCTTGTTGACCAGCGGGGCGCGCACGCTCACCACGTAGTAGCCCCGGGGAGAGCGGGTGAGCAGGGCATGGGCGCGCTGGGGATGGGCGGAAGCCAGCTCGTTGGCGTAGACGCCGGACACCCGCCGCGCCCAGGGGGCGTCAGGAAGGATGTAGACGGCGCCCGAGGGGCGCGCCTCCTCGGCCTGGACAGCACGGGCCTGGGCCATGTCCAGCAGGTAGCCGCTGCTCAGGGTTAGGAACTCCGCCGCCTCGTGGATGAAGGCGAACGGATCGGTATAGGCATGCAGCGCGCGGTACAGGTCGGCAGGATGGAAGTGCAGATCCTCCAGGCTGTCACCATAGCCGTTGTAGTTGAGGCATTCCCCCAATTCGCGCAGGGCGTCCAGCTTGGCCCTGGGCAAGCCCAGCGGCTCGGCAGCGCGCCGTGCAGCGCCATTCAGGTTGTCGCCGAAGGCGGCGACCACGGCCCAGAGCCGATGGGTGCCGCCCAGGTGCCGGTCCACCAGCAGGCTGGTACACACCTCGGCGGAGGTATCGATGGTGGCCTGGAAATTCGGATGCACGGGCAGATCGCCGGGATGGTGATGGTCGAACCAGCGTACTTTCACTCCTTTCGCCAGGGCGGCGGCCAGGGGAACGGCATTTTTTTCCACGGCGATGTCCAGGGCCAATATCTCGTCGCCGGCCTGGGCATCAATCCTGTGCAGCAAACCGATGTCACGCTTGACACCAGTGACCAGGGTGGTGGTGGCAGGCTCGGCGAGACGCAACTGATGCAGGGCGCACAGGCCATCAGCATCGCCGTTGAAGGCATCGTATTTCATGTCCGGGGCGAGAAAGGGGGTAGGAACGGAGGGGGCATCACCAGAAGCTCCATGAGGCTATGGATAGCACCCAGACACCGAGCATCAGGTTGGTGGTGGCGTGAGCCACGACGGGTGCCCAGAGGTTGCCGCTGGCGCGATACAGCCAGCCATAGGCGAGGCCAGCGACGATGCCGGCCAACCACAGGTTGTGTTCCAGGCCGAACAGGGCACTGGCGATGAGCAGGGCACGCAGGGTGATGCGCATCGGTTCCAGCGCCAGGAAGTCGGGCTTGTCGATCCAGCGCAACAGGAAGGAACGCCAGAACAGCTCCTCCATCACCGGCACCACCAGGGCCGCGCCGGCCAGGCGGGGCAAGGCAAGTTCCCAACGGATGGCCCCGCCGGCGTCGCGGGGGTCGTATCCGGGGCCGCCACCGAGATTGAGCCAGCCGGCGTCCAGGTTAATCCAGAGGATGAACACCACGGTGCCCAGGGCGGGCGCCACCAGGCCGACCCAGCGCACATCCGGGCGCATGCAGAGCTCACGATACTGCTGGCGGTAGAGCCACAACAACAGCGCCACAGCACCCACCTTGACGGGATATATCCAGCGGCTGTCATAGCCAGGCCACTGCGCGGCAATCGCACCCTCGATGGCAAGAAACACCATGTAGACAGCGAAGGGCAGGACCCTGGAGAGAATCCGGATATCGGTCATCGACGTGGGCGAATTCTGTTCACCGGGATCACACCTGTTTCCCCGCAAATGGATGCTGGACAAGGAGGCGGGTTCTCCGCAGGCTTATTTCTGGCCGGCGGCGCCTTTTTCCGGGCTCGGGGCTCCAGCCGCGGGCGCGGTTGAGGCCTCGGCCGGCTTGACCGGTTCCTTGCCGGCGTCGGCATACTCGCCCAGATATTCGATCTTGGCCTTCTCCTTGAGCTTCTTCAGTTCGGCCTCTGCGGCTTCCCGCTTCTTGGCGTTGAGCAGGAAGCGCTCGATCACCGGCTTGGCCTGCTCCTGGTTGATGGGCTGGGTCTGGGAGCCCGCCACGACCAGGATGTTGAGGCTGCCGGCAGCGGACAGGGTCATGGCCTGGCCATCCTTCATCTGGTGCAGGCGCGGCAGGATTTCCAGCGGCAATTGCTCTGCAGCCTTGGTGGACTGGCTGACGCGGGCGGGGATGGACTGAGCCTTCAGCCAATCTATGAAATCGTTCAGGTTCTTGTTCTGAGCCAGCCTGGCCTTGACTGCCTCGGTATTGGCGGGGGTGACCTGAACGCTGATCTCTTGCAGGCGGTAGACGCGGCGCTCGGCGAACAACTCGGGGTGCTTGGTGAAGTAATCCGCGATCTCGGCGTCGCCGGGCTTGGCCTGGTTGGCGGTCAATTTCTGCACGTAGGCCTGGGCCAGAATCTGGCGGCGGGAAGCCTCCAGCAACTGCATCACCTCGGGATCGCGGTCGACCTTGTCCTCGACGGCCTTGCGCATCAGGATTTGCTGGTCAACCAGGGATTTCAATAACTGGTTGGCGGCCTGCTTCGTCTGCTCCGGTGCCAGTTTGCCCAGTTTTCCCAGCTCGTGATTCAGTTGCGAAACGGTGATCTCTTCGCCATTCACCTTGGCCGCCACCTGGGTGGCCGCCTTGTCGGCCTTCTTGTCGCCGCAGCCAGCCAGCCCGACGCTCAGGGCCAGGGCCAGCAGGCTAAGGCCGATCCGATGCTTCGCATGCATAGTGTTTCCTCGCTAGGTAAGTGAAAAGTGTGACCCTACTGGGTTCGTGCAATCGAGCCCGGTGCTTGCATTGCAGCGACTCGCTGCTGCCGTTATCGGGCTCTTATCGGATGCCCGTGGCTGATTCTTGAATCAAAGAATTCCGGCGGCGTGGTCCGCCAGGCGCGAACGCTCGCCACGTGCCAGGGTGATGTGGCCGGAATGGGGCCAGCCCTTGAAGCGATCCACCACGTAAGTCAGGCCTGAGGAGCCTTCCGTCAGGTAGGGTGTGTCGATCTGGGCGATGTTGCCCAGGCAGACCACCTTGGTGCCCGGGCCGGCCCGGGTGATCAAGGTCTTCATCTGCTTGGAGGTGAGGTTCTGGGCCTCGTCGATGATCAGGAACTTGTTGATGAAGGTACGGCCGCGCATGAAGTTCAGCGACTTCACCTTGATGCGGCTGCGCACCAGGTCCTGGGTCGCCGCCCTCCCCCACTCGCCGGCCTCCTCGTCAGGCTTGTTGAGCACGTCCAGGTTGTCCTCCAGGGCGCCCATCCACGGAGTCATCTTTTCTTCCTCGGTACCGGGCAGGAAGCCGATGTCCTCGCCCACCGGCACCGTCACCCGGGTCATGATGATTTCGCTGTAGGTCTTCGCTTCGAGAATCTGGGTCAGCCCGGCCGCCAGGGTCAGCAGGGTCTTGCCGGTGCCCGCCTGGCCCAGCAGGGAGACGAAGTCGATGTCCGGATCCATGAGGGCGTTGAGGGCGAAGTTCTGTTCACGGTTGCGGGCGGTGATGCCCCAGACGTTGTTCTTGTGGTGGCTGTAGTCCTTGATGGTGACCAGGGTGGCCACGTTGCCGGTCACGTCGGTGACTCGGGCATGGAAGGGGTTGGGGCCTTCCTGCCAGAGGAACTGGTTGACCAGCAGGGAGGGCACCAGGGGGCCGGTGAGCCTGTAATGGGATCGGCCGTCCTTCTGCCAGGACTCCATGCCCTTGCCGTGCTTCTCCCAGAAATCAG
>Ga0233425_10003436_pt1 | contig 28692 bp, 28 predicted proteins | sample Watercolumn_Towu_2_FD_181712 | JGI IMG/M metagenome (GOLD analysis project Ga0233425, IMG submission 181712) | Freshwater microbial communities from Lake Towuti, South Sulawesi, Indonesia - Watercolumn_Towuti2014_140_MG | ecosystem: Environmental > Aquatic > Freshwater > Lake | place...
CCGCGAGAGCACTCGCCACCTCGGGAGTGCAGGGGCTGAAAGTACTGCAGGACTTCGAAAAGAACCACGAGGACGAAACGTCGGACCTTATCAGACAAGTATTGGAAGAGTTCGGAATGGAGCCGTCGCATGGATAAGGCCCTTGTCGACACGATTCTGGAGTTGCTGACGAACGGCTATCTGCTGTTCGTGGTGATCTATTTTATTGGAGTCAGTATTACGTACACAGTCCTTCTGGTGATTGCAGTTCGCGAAATCCTGAGTCAGCTCCGACATGACAAGTTCTGCAATTTCCGGCTTACGGTTCAATCGGAACTGACTCCACCGGTTTCCATTCTCGCGCCGGCATTCAATGAGGGACCGACGATTATTCAAAGTGTGCGGAGCCTGCTCAAACTCAGCTACGGCAAGTACGAGACTGTCGTCATTAATGACGGCTCAAGAGACGAAACGTTGGCCACATTGATCGGGCATTTCAAGATGTATCGCTCGCGCCACGTATATCACCCTCGCATCCAAACGAAGACCGTGCGGGCGATCTACAAATCGAGGCTGCCGGAATATCGGAACCTGGTGGTTGTCGACAAGGAAAATGGCGGAAAGGCGGATGCTCTGAACGTAGGCATCAACGTTTCGCGCTACGACTATGTCTGCTGTATCGATGCAGATTCCATTCTCGAGGATGATGCCCTGCAGAAGGTGATGAAAGCGTTTCTGGAGGATGAGAAGGTTGTCGCCGTCGGCGGGATTGTGCGTATTGCTAATGGCTGCGAGGTTGTCAATGGAAGGGTGATCAAGGTAGGACTCTCCGATCGCCTGGTCCCCGTATTCCAAGTCGTGGAATATTTCAGGGCGTTCCTTTCCGGTCGAATGTCGTGGCAGGCATTGAATGGGCTTCTGATCATCTCAGGAGCGTTTGGGCTCTTCAAGAAGAAGGCGATCACCGAGGTAGGGGGGTACAAGCACGACAGCGTCGGCGAGGACATGGAGCTCATCGTGAGGCTGCATCGGCGCTACCTCGAAAGGAAGGAGCGTTATCGGGTCTCATTTGTCCCCGACCCAGTCTGTTGGACTGAGGCACCGGAGACGTTGAAGGTTCTGGGGCGACAAAGAAACAGATGGCACAGAGGATTGCTCGATACGATGCTCATTCACCGGAAGATGCTGTTCAATCCGAGGTACGGCATCGTAGGGATGGCGGCGATGCCGTATTTTGTTTTCGTTGAACTGCTCGGGCCGGTATTCGAGTTCTTTGGCTACATTGCGATGGCGGTGATGTTGGCAACCGGTACGTTAAATGAACAAATCGCACTGCTTTTTTTCATCGTTGCGCTCTTTTACGGGGTGATGTTTTCGGTGGGTGCGGTTCTCCTGGAGGAGATGTCATTCCAGCGCTATCCAAAGCCCGGCGATCTGGCCCTCCTGTTATCGTTTGGGGTGCTGGAGAATTTTGGATATCGACAGCTGACGGCATGGTGGCGGGTAAAAGCATTCTGGGACTATTTTCGTGGAAAAAAATCGTGGGGGAAGATGGAGCGAAAAGGATTCTCACAGCCTACGACGTGAATTGCGAAACGTCCGCGGGATCGCCAAATGGAATGAGGTTCCGGGAATTGAAATTCGGTCAAAGAATCTGTATATTGAACCGCAGACAGGAACTCGTTGGAAGAGTGCGAGAGTGGTTTGAGCCGGAGGCTCATCCGCCTACGGCGGAGAATCGGCCGCAGAAGCAATAGAAATGGCGTCATCGATGTCACAGCACGAAGTCTATGTTCTTTGGTCAGAAAAGCTTCTCAAGCGCTACGTAGGTTCAGGAAGGGATGCGTTGGATCGTCTTCGCCAACACAATGCAGGTCAGAGCACGTTTACTCGTGGCGGAAGGCCATGGATCCTTATTCATTGTGAGAAGTTTGACTCGAAGGCCGAAGCTCAGCGGCGGGAACGATTCCTCAAGAGTGGAGCAGGCCGCAAGTGGTTGGATGAGATGTATCCAGAGTACAGGAGAAAAACAGGCAGGTAGGTAAAAGCGAGTAGCGTATTCGATGATCTTGGAAGGGTGCGAGAGTGGTTGAATCGGCCGGTCTCGAAAACCGGAATACCGCCTAGCGGTATCGAGGGTTCGAATCCCTCCCCTTCCGCTGGAATACATGCGAGCCGGACAACCTTGTCCGGCTTTTTGTTTTGGTTCCGCATTTGTCAAACCAAGCCGCGTGACGGCAAGCGGTTAGGAAGTTTCTCAGGAACAAACGAGGTTGGCTGGATGTTTGAATATGGACTTCGCCCGTTGCGAGCGCGATGATGAGGTGTTCGATTTGTGAGAGTGTAAGAGAAGTGCTTTCCTTGACATTTCTTGGGGCATTCAATATATTAAACATCAGGTGTTTCAGCCAACAGCCATTCGATCTTCTGGTATGCAGGGCCTCGGAACAAAAAGAAGCCGGCAGCGCGATAAGATCTACCAGGTCTTGAACAGCACAACCTCTCACCCGACCGCGGAATGGGTGCACGAGCATGTTCGTGAGCTGATTCCACGTGTCTCTCTCGGTACCATCTACCGTAACCTTCACATCCTTACAGCGCAGGGCAAGATTCGCGAACTCGATTTTGGAGAGGGCATTCGCCGCTATGACGCCACTGTGGACCAGCACTACCACTTCGTTTGCGAAAGCTGTGGGACTGTGAGTGACCTTCCCGTTTCTCCCCAGAACGATATCCACGATCGAGTGAGTGACATCGTTCCGGGAGAAATCAAATCTCATCGTCTCGACTTCTTTGGAGTGTGCTCCGACTGTCTTGCTACGAATTGAATTCTGCAGTCGAGTTTCCCGGATCTTCGGGCGGCGCATTGCACGGATGAGCCGTCACCAGGTGCTGGCGTCATTGCTGCCCGGCGAAACCGCTGCGAGATAACATTTTGAAACGTCAAATCACAAACCATTACTACTCTGTGGAGGACCTATGGCTGTACACGTTGGCGAGATAGCACCTGATTTCACTCTTATCGATACAGATCGAAAACCACGCTCGCTTTCGGAGTTCCGCGGCAAAAACGTCGTGCTCGCTTTCTTCCCTGGTGCATTCACCGGCGTTTGCACGAAGGAGATGTGCGCAATTCGTGATTCATTAGCCCGCTTCAACGAGATGAACGCCCAAGTGCTGGGCATCAGCGTCGATTCGCCCTTCGCGAACAAGGGATTCGCCGCTCAAAACAACCTGCAATTTCCGTTGCTTTCCGACTACATGCGCTCTGTCGTGAAATCATATGGAATCGTCCTGGAAGGGTTTGCAGGACTCGAAGGATATGCGGCGGCCAAGAGGTCGGTTTTTGTGCTCGATAGAACGGGAGTCGTGCGCTTCGCGTGGATTACGGACAACCCGGGCGTGGAGCCCAACTACGATGATGTAATGAAAGCGGTCTCTTCGTTGTAGAGGCCCTGCTGCACGCCGATGCCTCATCCATGTTGCACGAACTTTCACCGCAGTTTGGTTTGAGAAGCCGGATTGAAGGCGATGTCACTGGAACGATCATGAACAGTGCGGGGATTTCGACCATGCTGAAATCGGGCGCCAAGGCCCCTCACTTCTCGTTGTATTCCTCAGAGGGAAAGAAGGTGTCTCTGAGTGACTTCAAGGGGAAGAACGTGGTCCTCTATTTCTATCCCAGGGATAACACGTCCGGTTGCACAAAGGAGGCCTGTTCCTTCCAAAGCAATCTTGCCCGCCTCAGAAAGAGCGGAGCAGTGGTCATCGGCGTGAGCGCCGACAGCGTGGAGTCTCACTCGAAATTCGCGCTCAAGTACGGATTGGAGTTTACGCTGCTGAGCGACGAGTCGAAAGACGTGCTCAAGGCCTACGGCGTGTGGAAGGAGAAGTCTCTGTACGGCAGAAAGTACATGGGGATCGAGCGTACTACCGTCATCATCGACAAACGGGGCTACATCGCCCGGATCTTTTCAAAGGTCAGGGTTGACGGACACACGGAGGAGGTGCTTGACGCTCTCCACGAACAGGAGGCACGCTGATGCTCTACGTAACTCGTCGGTTGACGTTCAGTGCTTCACATCGTCTCTATAACCCCGCACTTTCAGAAGCTGACAATGAGCGGATATTCGACAAATGCTCAAACGTGCACGGACACGGTCATAACTATGTGCTCGAGGTGACGGTGGCGGGTGAGCCGAATCCTGAATCCGGGTACGTCATCGATCTCAAGAAACTGAAAGCAATCGTAATGCGGGAGATTATCGAGAAAGTCGATCACAAACATCTGAATCACGACGTCGCATTTCTGAAGGGAACGATCCCCACCGCAGAGAACATCGCGACCGCCTTCTGGAAAATACTCAAACCGAAGATCACTGAGGGGAGGCTCCATTCGGTCCGGTTGCATGAGACTGAAAACAATGTTGTAGAAGTGACGGGAGATTGACCATGGCAGCAAAGTCATCCGAGGCGGCGTTGGAGGAACTGATCCGCCAGCTCCTCAAACAGATTGGTGAAGATCCGAAGAGGGAGGGGCTCTTGAAAACGCCGGCACGTGTTGCGGCGATGTATGGATTCCTCACGAAGGGTTATCACGAGGATCCCGAGAAAGTGCTGAAGAAGGCGGTGTTCACCGAACGGTACAGCGAAATGGTGATCGTTCGCGACATCGACTTCTTCAGCTTGTGTGAACATCATCTGGTGCCCTTCTATGGAAAGTGCCACATCGCGTATGTGCCGGACGGAAAGATCATCGGACTGAGCAAGATGCCCCGGATCGTGGAAGTCTTCGCGAGGCGTTTGCAGGTGCAGGAGCGTCTGACGCAGGAGATTGCTGAGACCATCTTCAAGCATCTGAAACCTCTCGGTGTGGGAGTGGTGATGGAAGCGAGGCATCTCTGTATGATGATGAGGGGTGTGGAGCAGCATGACTCGATCGCAACGACGAGTGCAATGCTCGGATCATTCCGTGATGACGTCAAGACCCGTTCTGAATTCCTGACGCTCATCCAGCGATCTCTGGGATCTTGTACATCATGACGACGCCGAGAAATGTCTGGATTACTGGGGCAGGTTCGGGAATCGGACGTGCCCTTGCATCGACGTTTGTCAACCACGGTGATACCGTGGTTGCCAGCGGACGAGGCAGAAGGAATCTTGAAAGCCTCGTGTCGGAGCTCTCTGCGGCGCCGGGGACGTTGACAATTGCGGAGTGCGATCTCAGAAACCGGGACGAGGTCGACAAGACTGCCGCTCGCATCCTCTCAGACTGCGGTACGTTGGAGATCTTGATCAACAATGCAGGAGTGACATACTTCAAGGATTTTGAAAAGACCTCGGTTGAGGAGTTTGACGAGGTGATCGAGACCAACCTGCGCGGACTTTTTCTGACGACCAGGAGTGTGCTGGGGGCGATGATCGGGAAAGGGAGCGGCACCATCATCAACATCCTCTCGTACGCAGGAAAATCGGTGTATACAGGGTCGTCAGCGTATGCCGCCTCGAAAGCCGGAGCTGAAGCGCTCATGAACGTCCTTCGGGCCGAAACGAGGCAAAGGGGGATCAAGATTGTCAATGTCCACCCGGGGGCCGTGCTCACTCCGATATGGCACCCGAAACACCAGGAGCGGTATCGTCACCAAATGATGAAACCGGAAGAGGTCGCGGCGATGATCTATGAGATCAGCTGTCAGCCTGCGAGCATGATTGTGGAGGAGGTCATTCTTCGTCCGCAGGGAGGGGATTTGCGCGTATGAACTTCGCCGGAGCTGTCGCGTTGGTCACAGGGGCGGGACGAGGAATCGGGCGAGCCGTCGCCCTGACGCTTGCCCGTCAGGGTAGCAAAGTGGTGTTGGCTGCGAGGACCTCCGGCGAGCTGGAGGAGGTGCGGCGGGAGATCGAGTCCTCCGGCGGAGTTGCACACCCTGTACAGGTCGACTTGACGAAGAGGGAAGACGTCCGGCGTCTCTTCGCCGAGATACGAACAACCTATGATCGACTCGACATCCTTGTCAACAACGCGGGCATCGGGAAGTTTGCGCCCGTGCGCGACATGGCATCAGAGGATTTCGATGCGATGTGGGCCTTGAACGTACGTGCTGTCATCGACTGCACAAAGCATGCCTTGCCGTTTATGGAGTCGCAGCGTCATGGCGCGATTGTCAATGTTGCTTCCCTCGCCGGAAAGAACTCGTTTGTCGGGGGGGCGGGCTACTCAGCGACAAAATGGGCACTGATCGGTTTCGCCCGCTCACTCATGCTTGAAGTCCGGGAACACAACATTCGGGTGATTACCGTTTGCCCGGGCTCTGTAAATACTTCATTTTCCTCTACCAGCACGGACCCAAAAAGGTCGGAGAAGATTCTTCACCCGCAAGACGTTGCAGACGCGATCATGGGTGCGCTCGTGATGCCTGATCGGGCGATGGTGAGCGAGATCGACATCCGGCCGACCAACCCCAAGTAACTTGCTACGAAGTACGGAATCACACTTCCAGCGAAGCAGAGAGCAAACGCACTCCCGTCCTGTGTGGTACGAAGCAGAGGATGTGACTGCGGTGGGATGGGTGATCCAACCGATCGTTACAGGTCTTGACTGAAAGCGCTCGACCTCGTCCGAGCTCGATTTCACTTGATGGTCCCCGCGGGACATCGGGCGAATTGGGGCAATCGTTTGCAATCGAAGGCTCTGTTTGATATATTTAGAGGTGAATATGCTGAATGTGCGATTGACCCGCGCTATACTTTTCATCCTCCTGCTACTCCCCATTATTGGTGTGACCGGCTGTTCGGTTTTCGGAACCGTCGGCGGCTGGATTTCTCAGGGCTACGAGAATACGGTGGCCTACTTCAATGCCTACTACAACGCCAAGACGCTTTTCGACGAAGCAGAAGCCGAAGTCATCGCGGCCCAGCTTGCTGCAAAGGGAAAATCGACGCAAACGGGAACACCTGCGGCCCCGGTGGCAATTCCGAAACAGAAATTCGCCACAGTCATCGACAAATGCTCTGCCATCCTCGCGTTTTCGCCGACAAGCAACGTCGTCGATGATGCCCTTTTTCTGATTGGGAAGTCCTTCTACTATCAGGAGGACTACGTGAAAGCAGAGAGGAAATTCACGGAATTGATCGCCCAATACCCGAAAAGCGATCTCGCGCTGGATGGAGAGCTCTGGCTCCTCAAGACATTATCCAACCTCAAGCGATATGACGATGCGAAGAAAGTCGGACGAAGTCTCGCCGACACAGCCGCTGCTGCCGGCGAAAGTGCGATCGCAGCGAACGCGCTTGCTACCCTTGGGGATATTTCGGTCGCGCAGGGACAGTACGATCTTGGCTTGGACCACTATCGCAGCGCAGTCGAGCAGGCGGATGATGACAAGACCAAATCGGATTACGCAGTCAAATCTGCAGACCTGCTCTTTTCGCTGGAGCAGTACGAGAAGGCCGCCGAGTCGTATCTTCTCGTGGAGCAACTTTCGGCTCCGGTGAATACTCTCTACTACAGCCAGCTTCAGGCGGCAATCTGCTACCGGCTGGTGGCGAAGTTTGACCATGCTCTTGCGACCCTGGAGAAGATCGAGGCTGACTATCGCTTCCTCGAGAACCGGGGGGCGGTTCGACTCGAGAGAGCCGAAATCCTCTCCCAGGCCGGCCGGATGCCTGAGGCTCTCGAAGCCTACAAGCTGGTGGATTCTCTCTACTACAGGACCGAGATTGGTGCCAAGGGAGCGATGAAGCTCGCAGCATTGCTGCAGTACGACCTGGACGATTATGCTGGTGCGAAATTCGCGTATGATCGTGCGGCGGCAGCTGGACCGCAGGATCAGGTACAGCTGGCACAACGCAAGTCTGCTGCGCTGGGGCGGTACTTCACACTTTGGAAGGAGTATGGAAAAGCTGACAGTATCCTGACGTACTACGAAGTTGACAGCGTATGGATTGCCAGGGATTCCACGGGGGCGCCGATCATCGTCGAGACTGCGGCTGATTCCGCAAAGCGGAGACCAGAAGCCGCGAAACTCGATACAGCGAAGTTCAAACCCGACTCCTTGAAACAGGCCGCCAGCTTCGCCGCGGCTCCGGGCGATTCGTCAAAACGAACGGCGGACAGCACCCGATCTGCAGTCACAAAAGAGCCAGCGCCCCCGGTGAGCACAAGTCCAAAGTACCGGACTATCCCGCGCCCCGATAGAAACACGACCGCTGCCGCTCGTGCCTCTGCTTCATTTCAACTTGGTGAATTGTTCCATGCGGACCTTGATTCCCCCGATTCGACTTACTTCTGGTTGAATCGGTCGATCCATTTCGAATTGGACAGCGTGAAGGCGCCCAGAGCGTTGTATCTGATGGCTGGAATTGCCAATGCCGATTCACTGAAGCGCTTTGGCGACGGCAAGGAACTGTATCGATTCATTCTGGGGATCTATCCGAAATCGGCCGTGGCGCAAGAATCGAGAGTCGCCCTTGGATTTCCGGCAGAGATCAAGGTAACCGATCTTGCTCGAAGACGGTTCTTTGCCGCTGAATCACTGTACCATACCGGTCAGTTTCAGAAGGCGGTCGATTCGTTGTCGGTGCTTGCACGAGAAACCTCCGACTCGACCTACCTTCCGAAAAGCCTTTACACTTTGGCATGGATCTACGAGCATAATCTGAATCAACCTGACAGTGCGATCTCAAAGTACAGAACGCTCGCGACGAGATTTGAAGCGACGACATACGGTGCTGTTGCTGTGCGTCGCGTTCCTCCTCCGCCCGAACCTCCGGCGGCTGACTCGAGCAAGGCCAAGACGGTTGGGGCCGGGAAGACGGCTCCTTCAGCTGGTGCGGCATCGAGCGTTTCGGATTCGACGCTGAAATCACGTGGGGCGGCGGGTGGCATGGCAGGTCCTGACTCGACCATGGCGAACACTGTCCGGCCAAAAGTTGCTCCGGACACAACAGGGCTGAGTACCCTTCTAAAAAAGGCGCCAGCTGACTCTACCGTGAAAGCTCCGGAGTTTGATGATCCTGAGCGGATTCGCACCCGGCGTGATTCGACGCGATCACGCAGGGCAAAGGAAATTGAGGAAAAGTATTGAGTGAATCGGTTCGTCATATTGCCCAGGCACTAGTTCCCGTTGTCGATCGCGCTGAAGTTGCGGACGGCATCTACGTCGTGCGGCTCCGATCGGCCCACTTGACGAGGTATGCGGCTCCCGGTCAGTTCGTCAATATCCGCTGCGGCGACGGATGCCTGCCGCTGCTTCGCCGGCCGTTCAGCATCTCCCGTGTTGAAGGGGATGTGTTGGATCTCATGTTCAATGTAGTTGGGCAGGGAACCCGAATGCTGGCCTCCAGAAAGAACGGTGATCTTGTCGATGTCCTCGGACCTCTCGGAGTGCCTTTCAAATTGGACGGTGACTTCAAAACGGCAGTTCTTGTCGGGGGCGGCCTTGGCGCTGCTCCGCTCCCATTTCTCACAACTCGCATGCGGGAGCGCAAGAAGCGCCTGCTCACGTTCCTGGGAGCAAGGAGCTCGAATCAGCTTATGGAGAAGCACCTGGTCGAAGTTCAGATCTCGACCGATGACGGCTCCCGCGGATTTCATGGAACGGTGGTCGATAACCTGAAGCGATATCTTTCGGAGAACAAACCTGAGCATCCGAAGATCTTCGCCTGCGGGCCGACGCGGATGCTGAAAGCCACGGCTGAGCTGGCCGACGCTTCCGGAATAGAATGCGAGCTTTCGCTTGAGGGCGACATGGCATGCGGGATGGGAATCTGCCAGGGTTGCCCGGTCGAGCGAGCGGACGGAAAGAAGAAGTACTCGTTGGTTTGCGTCGATGGTCCGATATTCAACAGTCACGATGTCATTCTCCCCTGAACAATGAAAGAATCATTCGCATTACGCGGTGTGGAATTCAAGAACCGTGTGCTGGTGGCCTCCGGGACATTTGGCTACGGTGACGAGCTCAAGGATGTGGTTGATGTGAATGCCCTCGGAGGCATTTGCACGAAATCACTTTCCTGGAAGCCGAGGGACGGCAATCCTCCCCGGCGGATTGTCGAGACGCCGAGCGGCATGCTGAATTCGATCGGGTTGGCAAATATCGGTGTTCACAGCTTCATCCAGAACAAGTTGCCCTACCTGCGGACACTTGATACTGTGATCATCGCAAACATAGCGGCGAGCTCCGTTCAGGAGTACTGCGATGTTCTGACCTTGCTCGAGGGTGAGGAGGGAGTGGATGGCTACGAGATCAACGTCTCGTGTCCGAATGTGCGCGAAGGCGGACTGAATTTCGGCACAAATCGGGAGATGACGCAGGAGATCACGTCGAGGCTGCGCGCCCTGACGCAGAGACCTCTCATTATAAAATTGACTCCGAACGTCACCCACATCTCCGAATTTGCCCGGGCTGCTGAAGACGCCGGGGCTGACGCTGTGTCCGTGATCAATACGCTCATCGGGCTTGCAGTCGATATCTACACCCGCAAGCCGAAACTCTCCACGATCACAGGGGGACTATCAGGCCCCGCAATCAAACCGGTCGCGTTGGCGAAAGTTTTTGAAGTAGCCAAGGCTGTGAAAATACCCATCCTCGGCATCGGTGGAATCATGACCGCCGAAGACGCAGTGGAGTTCCTCCTCGCCGGTGCCTCAGCCGTTCAGGTTGGTACGGCGAGCTTTATCGACCCCGCTGCGAGCATGAAAGTCGCTGCGGGCTTGAAGGCGTTCGGGGAGAAACAAGGTCTTGCCGACATCGGAGAACTCGTAGGGGCTATGGAATCAACCGCGAAGGTTTCAATCCTTCAATCCTGGCTATGACAGGCGCATCCTCCCTTGCTTACCTATTCTGAATCCGTCCGACTGCTGTTCCAGCTCGAGCGGTTTGGCATGAAGTTTGGCCTCCGGGGAATTTCCCGGTTGCTGAAGGCACTTTCCGATCCTCACCGGAGATTCCGAACAGTCCACATCGCGGGGACGAATGGTAAGGGCTCAACTGCATCGATGCTTGCAGCTGTGCTTACGTGCGCCGGGTACCGAACGGGCCTTTATACATCCCCGCATCTCGTGCGCTTTGAAGAGAGAATCCGAATCGATGGCAAGCCGATCCCAAAGGCATCGGTGGCCCGGCTGACGAGCAAACTCAAGAGGTACATCCTCGCGAATCATCCGACATTCTTCGAAGCGACAACAGCGTTGGCGTTTGCTCATTTTGCCGAGGAGGAGGTCGACATTGCTGTTGTCGAGGCAGGTCTGGGCGGCAGGCTCGATTCCACTAACGTGCTAAGGCCGCTTGTCTCAGTGATCACGAATGTGGGACTCGACCACATGGAGATCTTGGGTGACACGGTGGAGAAGATTGCATTCGAGAAGGCGGGAATCATCAAGCGCGGCACACCATGCGTGACGGGAGTGTCGGACCGTGCAGCGTTTTCGGTGATCAAACGCGTTGCACGCAAACAGAACTCCCGGCTCGTCGCAGCCACTGAGTATGCCTTGAAGGTCCATTCGTCTGGGTTGGATGGCTCGGTCATCGATTTTGCAGGCAATGGGATCGAACTTTCGGACCTCAGGTTGTCCCTCCCTGGCCGGTACCAGTTCGACAATCTTGCTGTGGTTTTGTCCACACTCAAATTGCTCAACGCGAAGGGTGAGTTTGAAATCTCCGAGCAGGTGGAACGTGCGGGGCTTTCAAACGTCCAAAAGTTCACTGGATTTGCCGGCAGACTGAGTGTGATGACTGAGCGTCCACGAATCATCGCCGATGTTGCGCATAATCCGGACGCCGCCAGGGTGCTTGCAGATTCTGTCAGGAGCATGAAACTCGGGAAGCTGGTGACAATCTTCGGGGTGCTGAAGGACAAGGACTATCTCCAGATGATTCGTGCGATAGCCGGGATCTCGGAAGAAGTGGTGGCGGTAGCCCCCAGGTCCGGCCGGGCACGATCTGCCAGCGATGTCGCAGCGGGATTTCAGCGGGAAGGATGCCCGGTCCGGGCTGCACTGAGCGTTGAAGAAGGTCTTGCGCTAGCCCAAGAGGCTGTGGGTGATCGCGGGACGATACTGATCACAGGCTCGCATTATGTTGTGGGCGAAGCGATGGGTGTTCTGGGCCGAAAAAGGGCTTGACAATCAGTGCCTATTCGGGTATATTCAACATGAAGTTCATGTGGTTCTTCCGTACGTGATTTCTTTCATCCATCCCATTCACTTCTAAATCGTCAATTCGCTATCCCCAACCTTTGATACCTTCATGGAAGGCCTCCACATCGTATCGTGAGGATTCCAGGGTTCTTAGCTCCTTCATTCCACTTCACCTATAGGATTGCTTCACCATGCCAATGGACATTACCGAACTTAAGTCCAAAAAGATCGCCGAACTCAATCAGATCGCCAAAGAACTGAATATTTCTGGCTACAGCGATCTCCGCAAGCAAGAGTTGATTTTCAAGATCCTCGAGGCCCAGACCACGAAAGACGGGCTGAGCTTCAGCAAGGGGGTCCTGGAAGTTCTCCCTGACGGCTACGGATTTCTCCGATCAGTCAACTACAACTATCTCCCGTCACCGGACGACATCTACGTCTCACCGTCCCAAATTAAGAAGTTTGGACTCCGAACTGGTGACAGTGTAAGCGGTCAGGTCCGACCGCCCAAAGAGGGTGAGCGTTTCTTTGCTCTCCTGAGGGTCGAGGCCGTCAACGACGATCACCCGGATGTGATCCGGGAGCGGACGCTGTTTGACAACCTGACGCCTCTGTATCCGACGAACCGGCTGAAGCTCGAGACGGTCCCGGGCGAGTACTCCATGAGGATCATGGATCTTCTCGCACCGATCGGGAAAGGGCAGCGCGGAATGATCGTCTCTCCGCCAAAAGCTGGAAAGACGGTCATCCTTCAGAAGATCGCCAATAGCATCATCCGCAATCACCCCGAAGTGAAACTCATCGTTCTGCTTATCGATGAGCGACCCGAGGAAGTGACCGACATGGAGCGAACGGTGGCGGCCGAGGTCGTGAGTTCCACGTTCGACGAACCGCCCGAACGCCACGTGCAGGTCTCTGACATGGTTCTCGAGAAGGCAAAGCGCCTTGTCGAGGCAAAGAAGGACGTCGTCATCCTGCTCGACAGCATCACGCGCCTCGCCCGCGCCCACAACACCGTCATTCCTCACAGCGGCAAAATCCTCTCCGGCGGCGTGGATGCCAATGCACTCCATCGGCCCAAACGATTCTTCGGAGCCGCCCGCAACATCGAAGAAGGGGGAAGCCTCACCATCATCGCTACGGCGCTCGTTGAGACCGGAAGCCGAATGGACGAGGTGATTTTCGAAGAGTTCAAGGGAACTGGCAACAACGAAATTGTTCTCGACCGCAAACTGAGCGATCGGCGTGTCTTCCCGGCGATCGATGTCAACAGGTCTGGAACACGCAAGGAAGAGTTGTTGCAGGATCCCGAGGAACTCAACAGGGTCTGGATTCTTCGCAAGCTGCTGAGCGACCTGACGCCCGTAGAAGCGATGGAATTCCTTCTGGAGAAGATGAAGGGAACGAGAGCTAACAAGGAATTCTTGAAGTCGATGAACAGCTAGCATCGATGTGGAGGGGAGAGGATCTCGCGTCACCGTAACCGATTGTCCTTCCTGCAAACTACAGGTCGTACAACTGAGGATGCCCTATGGCAAACGATGTCGTAGTCGTGAGTGCCTGCCGCACTCCTATTGGCGCTTTCATGGGTTCGCTCGCAACAGTGTCTGCACCGAAGCTTGGTGCTATCGTTGTTGAAGAAGCCGTCCGTCGCGCCGGAATCCAGAAAAGCGACGTTCAGGAGGTCATCCTGGGCAATGTGCTCGCTGCGGGACTCGGACAGGCCCCCGCTCGTCAAGCCGCACTCTACGCCGGATTGCCGGAATCGGTCGAATGCCTGACGATCAACAAGATGTGCGGATCGGGTCTCAAGTCGGTCATGCTTGGAGCTCACGCGATTGCTCTCGGAGACGCGGACGTTGTTGTGGCCGGCGGCATGGAGAGCATGTCGAATTCTCCCTACCTTCTTGAAAAGGCTCGTGACGGTCTACGCATGGGACATGGGAAGCTCATTGATTCGATGATACGCGATGGCCTGTGGGACGTCTACAATGACTTCCACATGGGCAATGCTGCTGAGCTTTGTGCCAGGGAGTGTCAGATTTCCAGAGAAGCACAGGATCAGTTTGCTGTGAGCAGCTATCAGCGGGCACAGGCGTCCTGGAAAGAAGGCCGTTTCGCGCAGGAGGTCGTCCCGGTCATCCTCAAATCGAAGCAGGGGGACACGGCGGTCGAACAGGATGAGGAGCCCTTCAAGACGAATTTCGACAAGATACCCAAGTTAAAACCGGCATTTGCGCAGGACGGAACGGTCACAGCGGCGAATGCATCCAAAATCAACGACGGGGCAGCGGCGCTCGTCCTGATGTCATCAACCAGGGCAATGGCCCTTGGTGTCAAACCCGTGGCACGGATCATTGCGCAGGCCTCGTCTGCGAAGAAGCCTGAGTGGTTTACGACGGCGCCGGCCGACGTCATTGCCAAGGTGTTGAGCAAGGCAAACTTGTCAAAGGATCAGATCGATTTGTTCGAAGTGAATGAGGCCTTTGCAGTAGTTTCGCTTGCTGTTCAGAAGCTGACCGAAATTGATGGCGAAAAACTGAACGTGAATGGTGGTGCCGTGGCACTCGGTCATCCCATCGGGGCGAGCGGAGCGAGAATTCTGGTGACGTTGTTGAGCGCACTGCAGCAACGGAAGAAGAAACTGGGCCTGGCTGCAATCTGCATCGGCGGCGGCGAAGCGAGCGCCGTCATTGTGGAGATGCTCTCCTGACTGCGGCACCTTTGAAACTCCTTCTGGAGGAATGAAATTATGGCAGCTGATCAGATCAAGACGGTCACAGTGGTGGGCGCCGGAACGATGGGAAACGGAATTGCCCATGTCTTCGCGCAACACGGATTCGATGTCACGTTGTGCGATGTCAAGCAGGAATTCCTTGACCGCGGACTCGCGACGATACGGGGAAATCTTGATCGGCAGATCAAGAAGGGAACCGTGACGGAGGAAGAGAAAGGTCTCATCCTCGGACGCATCAAGTCGGTCCTGAACCTGCAGGATGCCTGCAAGGGAGCTGATCTGATCGTCGAAGCAGCTACTGAGCAGGAATCGGTGAAGAAACACCTCTTCAAGGATTTTGATCGGTTCTCGGCGCCGACGTCCATCCTCGCATCGAACACGTCATCGATCTCCATCACCGAACTGGCTGCAGGTACGTCGAAACCTGACAAGGTTGTCGGGATGCACTTCATGAATCCTGTTCCCGTCATGAAATTGGTCGAGGTGATTCGCGGACTTGCGACATCAGACGCGACATTTCAGACTGTCAAGTTGCTCTCCGAGAAACTCGAAAAAGTACCGGTCGAAGTCAATGACTACCCGGGTTTCGTATCGAATCGTGTTCTTCTTCCGATGTTGAACGAGGCGATGTACTGTGTCATGGAGGGAGTCGCAACTCCTGAATCAATCGACACCGTGATGAAATTGGGGATGAATCACCCGATGGGTCCTCTGACGCTGGCCGATTTCATCGGCCTTGACGTCTGCTTGTCGATCATGGAGGTCCTGTACAAGGGGCTCGGGGATTCGAAATACCGCCCATGCCCTTTGTTGAAGAAGATGGTCGCCGCCGGCCACCTCGGCCGAAAAACCGGAAAAGGTTTCTATTCGTATACGCCAGCATAGGAATCCGACATGAACTACCAGTTCACTGAAACGCATCTGATGATCAGAGACACCGCAAGGGAGTTTGCACGGGATGAGTTGGCGCCGTCGGTCATCGAACGCGACGAAAAGGAGCTGTTTCCGTACGAAGCGGTGAAGAAGATGGGTGAGTTGGGATTCATGGGAATGATGGTCGCTGAGGAGTACGGGGGGGCGGGACTTGACACCATCTCATATGTCCTTGCGCTGGAGGAGATCGGGAAAGTTGATGCATCGGCGTGTGTTATCATGTCTGTCAATAATTCTCTGGTGTGCTGGGGATTGGAGGCGTTCGGAACTGAAGAACAGAAGCGAAAGTACCTCGTGGACCTGGCATCTGGCCGGAAACTCGGTGCATTCGCGCTGTCCGAACCGGAGGCAGGAAGCGACGCTACCAATCAGCGGACGACGGCGACGAAGGACGGTGAGTTCTACGTCATCAACGGCACCAAGAATTTCATCACCAATGGTGCCAACGCCGATTGTGTTCTCGTCATGGCTGCGACCGACCGGTCGAAAGGGCCGAAAGGTGTGAGCGCATTCATCGTCGAGAAAGGAACGCCTGGATACTCGGTTGCGAAGAAAGAACGCAAAATGGGTATCCGGAGCTCGGATACGGTCTCTCTCGCGTTTCAGGATTGCAGGATTCCAGCCTCAAACCGGATCGGTGAAGAGGGGGCGGGCATCAAGTTTGCGTTGAAGACCCTCGACGGAGGCAGAATCGGAATCGCCACACAGGCGCTTGCGATCGCTGAAGCATCGTTGGATGCAGCCGTCAAATACAGCAAAGAACGCAAGGCCTTTGAAAAACCGATTGCAGACCTTCAGGCTATCCAGTTCAAACTTGCCGACATGGCGACGAACATCGAAGCGGCACGGTGCCTTATCTTCAATGCTGCAACGCTGAAAGACCAGAAGCACCCGTATGGTCCTGCTGCGGCGATGGCCAAGCTCTTCGCCTCACGGATTGCCGTCGACTGTGCACTCGAGGCGATTCAGATCCATGGTGGATATGGATACATGCGTGAATACCACGTCGAGAGATATCTGCGTGATTCTAAAATAACTGAGATCTATGAAGGTACTTCGGAGATTCAGAAGGTGGTGATCTCGCGTGCGCTGCTTCAGTAGCAACTGCAATTGCCATCCGAAATGATTGTGAGGGGCGGCCGGTGGTCGCCCTTTGCATTTCTCACCGAACATGAAGAAAGACTCCTGCGCGTTGACCGGTGACTTGAGTACCGGCCCGAATCCGGATTCTTGAATTTCCCTCTAAGTTTTGCTACTTTGACAGACAATGAGCTCTACAGAAGCGCAACCCTGCAAGGATTCGTGCCCGGTCGGCGCGAACTGCGGCAACGTGAGGAAGAACTAACATATAGGAGAATGTATGAAACGGTCAACGGCGATAGGCCTGGGTGTGGTGGCGGTGCTGATTCTTGTGGTCTTGATGATCGGCGGATGGGGAATCTCGACCTACAACCGAATCGTGGCAGCGGAGGAGGGTGTGAAGGCTGCATGGAGTCAGGTTGAGAATCAATATCAACGGCGATATGATCTGGTCCCGAACCTTGTCGAGACCGTGAAGGGATTCGCGAAGCAGGAACGTGAGGTGCTCGAAAAGGTAACCGAGGCGAGGTCGCGCGTCGGTCAGATGACTGTCACGCCTGAGATTCTCAATGATCCCCAGGCGTTTGCGAAATTCCAGCAGGCCCAGGATGGGCTCAGCTCGGCATTGTCACGGTTGCTGGTCGTGACCGAGAATTATCCGACACTGCGATCGAATGAGAATTTTCTGGCCCTGCAGCAGCAGCTTGAAGGTACTGAAAACCGTATTTCCGTCGAGCGACGCCGGTTTGGTGAGACAGTCCAGGAATACAACGTTATGATCCGACGTTTTCCTGCTTCGTTCATCGCGTCGATGGGAGGATTCCGGGAGAAGGCATACTTCACGGCAGCCTCTGGAGCCGAGCAGGCTCCGAATGTGAAATTCTAGGACTGATATGAAAACGAGCCGCATTTTGGTATTTATTGTGTGCTGCTTTCTCGGTGCCCAAATCAGTGCTGCCCAGAGTGAAATTCCGGTTCTCCAGCAGCGAGTGACTGATTTCACGAACACTCTGAGCTACAGCGAGTGGAAGGATCTCGAGTCCCGGCTGAAGAGCTTTGAAGACTCGACCTCGACCCAGATTGCTATCCTCCTGGTGAACTCCACGGAGGGAGGTTCAATTGAGGACTATTCGATCCGTGTGTTTGAGAAGAACAAACTTGGTCAAAAGGGCAAGGATAACGGAGTGCTGATCGTGGTGGCGAAGCAGGACCGGAAAGTGCGCATCGAGGTCGGGTATGGCCTGGAGGGTGTTCTCACAGATGCGCTGACTTCGCAAATCACCACGCGTGAAATCACTCCTTCTTTCAAACAGGGCGATTTCCACGGGGGACTTCTTGCGGGCGTGGAGGCTCTCATGGCTGCGTCGGCAGGTGAGTACGAGTTGAAGGACAAGGGACGCATTGCTCCCATGACGGCGATCATTCTCGTCCTGTTCTTCCTCGGCTTCATCGGGGCATTTGTGCTTCCGATGTTGAGCTCGAAACGGCGCTACCTGATCAAGTCCGGAAACTGGACGTATCATTCTGGATGGGGCTGGAGATCAGGCGGCTTCGGTGGAGGCGGGTTTGGAGGAGGTTCAATTGGTGGAGGAGGATTCAGCGGCGGTGGTGGTATGGCAGGCGGCGGCGGTGCCACCGGAAGCTGGTAGCAGAGCTTCAGAGAGTCGGGAAATCCGGCTCGGAGTATCGTGAGGTTCCGACTTTGTGAGACAAAGAATTGGCGAAAGCACACTCGGCATATCGTCCAAAGAACCGGAAGACGGTAGAGAAGAAATTCCCTGCTGGGAAAGGCGTGCGCGTACTCTTCGAGAGTGCATTCACAAAGTCGTTCATCCCCATGATGATCACGGACCGCTTCGGCCAGTGTCTTGCCGTCAACGATATCGCGCTCCGGCTGCTGGGTCACAGAAGGTCTTCCGTGCTGCAGGGTACGCTCGACACCCTGTTTACAATTCAGGGGACCACAACCGCCGGAAGTTTTCGGGCGCGACTCTCACACGATGAGCACCTCGACGCCGAGGTCCGTATGGTGCAGGGTGGAGGGATGTCCGTGCGCATCCGGTTGCGAGCGGACGACCTTGAACGCGGCCTGCGGTTGATTACACTGAGCAGAATCCACGATCGACCTGCAAAGGAGCCCCCGTTGTGGAGAGGATCGGGGACCAGGGCCCTTGTCGATGAGCTGTTCTTCCTGCCGTGGGGTGACGAGGACACGGACTATCATGCCCTGTTTCAGCATTCTCCATATGGCATCTGCATTCTTCAGAATGACCGGATCGCCGTTGTCAATCCAACGTTTTGCAAGCTGATCGGCTACCGTTCGGCGGATGAGGTTCTCGGCCGCGAGATCCGCGAATTCCTCGATGATGGTTCCCGCATGTTCTTCGCACTTCTTCAGCAACGGGTGTTTCGCGGTGAAGCCATCCCCACACGATTCGAAACCCGGATGATCCGCCAGGGCGGCTCGACGATCGATGTCGAGACGTCCTTTGCGATGATCTGGTATAAAGGTGCCCCTGCTCTTAACCTGACGGTGGGTGATATCACCGATCGGAAAGAGCTTGAGAAACGGCTCACCGATTCCGAGAGCTTGCTGCGCAATGTCATCAATTCCATGGTCGATGCCCTCGTGATCACAGATCTTCAGGGGAAAGTGCTGGATGTGAACGACGAGTTCCAGCGCTTCACCGGCTTCAGCAGGAGGGAAGCGTTTGCCGCAGAGATCCCGTATCCATGGGTGCCCGAGGAGAATTTGAGCTCGTTCATGAGCTGGCTCGAGAAACTGCGCGAGCACAACGTGCTGCGCGATTTTGACATTACGTGGCTTCGGAAGAACGGGGAACGTGTGGCAGTAAGTCTGAATACGACGCTCTTGCGCAATGCCGCCGGCGAGCCGGTTCTGATGGTCAACATCGCACGCGATATCAGCGAGCGGCAGGCATCGCGCGAGGAGCTCAGTCGCCAGCTTCAACGGCTGCAGGTGTTGTATGATCTGAGCAGTGCGCTGACCGAATCGCTCGATCCGACCGAGATTGCGCGAAAAACATGCCAGGAGGTGGTCAAGGTAGTTCCGGCAGATTCATTTTCGATCGAACTGTACGAGGAATCGAAAAACGAAGTTCGTCAGCTGCACAGCATGGACCTTCATCATGGAAAACGGGTTGAACTTCCGCCGAGACCCGGTTCGTTGGCAGTTGACAAGTCGCAGGCAAATGGACGCGTCATCCTCTCGCGACGACCTCTTATGGAGCTGATGGACTACACGCATCGTCCTCCTGAGAAAGCTCATCTGGCTCAAGAGTGGACAGCGTCTTCTGTCCTGTCTGTGCCTATCATCTCAAAGCAGAAGACGATTGGTGTGCTGTCGGTCTGCTGCTACCGTCCACAAGCCTATTCGAACGAGCATCTGACATTGCTGCAGAGCATTGCTCACCTTGCCGGCATTGCGATTGAAAAGGCTCAGCTGTATCAGGAGACGATCAAGAAGTCGATTGAGATTGAGGCTCGCAACAAGGAACTTGATGATTTTACCTATGTCGTCTCGCACGACCTGAAGGAACCGCTGATCAGCGTCCAGGGATACGCAAAGATGATCCGGCACGAATATCATATGCAGTTCGATTCGAAGGGAAAGGAATATCTTCAGGCGGTGGTCGACTCGTGCAGTCACATGAAGAGGCTTATTGACGACCTTCTCATGCTTTCGCGAATCAGCAAACTCGCCGAAAAAAGGACACGCGTGGAGCTGGGAGTCCTGGTTGCAGGTGTGCTTGAGGAGCTGCGGTTCTCAATACGGGAACGGAACGCTGAAATCGTTGTTCAGAAGAACATGCCTGTGGTTCTGGGAGTCGATACGCATCTCCGCATCGTATTCAGAAACCTGATTGCAAACGCCCTCAAGTTTTGTGACAAATCCGTGCCAAGGATTGAAATCTCAGCGAGTGCTTCTCAGGAGGCCACGACGGTGTCCGTCCGGGACAACGGCATCGGTATCGAAGAAGCGCATTTTGACAAAATCTTCCTCATATTTCAGCGCCTCCATCGCAAGGAAGAGTTTGAGGGTGTGGGAGCCGGGCTGACGATTGTTCGCAAGATCGTCGAATCCCAGGGGGGCAGGATCTGGGTCGACTCGAACGTCGGTGAGGGTTCGACATTTCGGTTTACGATTCCCACGGGTTGAGAGAGCAGTGTGAAGAAAGACCCTGACAACATGCGCATCCTTCTGATCGACGACAATCGTGATCACGCCAATATTCTCCAGTGGGTATTCGAGAAGACGGGGCGTCATGACGAATTCACCTATTTCGGCGACGGGATGAGTGCGCTCACGTATCTCAAAGATCAGGCGGCGCGTAAGAGTCAGCAGCCTGATCTGATATTTCTCGACTTCAATCTGCCGCGCCTTGACGGGAGGGAAGTACTCCGCCTGTTGAAGGCAGAAGAGGCCACCAAATCGATTCCTGTCGTCGTGGTGAGCAGTTCTGAACGCGACGAAGATGTACGGCGTGCGTATGAACTCGGCGCAAGCAAGTATGTCTCGAAATCTGAAATTCTGGAGGATGTGACGCCGATGCTGAAATCAATCCAGTCGATCTGGCGCGGTAATCCGCAGAAGTCGTCGGAAGGAGAATGATATCTATGAAGAGACATGTCACGGTGCTCCTCATCGAAGACAATATCGATTTCGCGAAGCTGGTGAAGATTTACCTGAGTCGCTTCGACGAAGCAGAAATCGAGGTGGTCTGGAAGGAAAACGGTCCGGAGGGAATCGAGGAGACAGTCCGCAATCCTGCCATCGATGCCATTCTCATGGACTATTTTCTTCCCGGGATGAACGGCCTGGAAATCACGAAAGCGCTGAAGGAGAAGGAAGTGCCGATCCCTGTCGTGTTTCTCACGGTGAACAAAGACATGGCTCTCGCGGTTGAAGTGATGAAACTGGGAGTGCAGGACTACCTGGTGAAAGAAGAAATCAGCACACCGATTCTGCCGAAGACAATCATGACTGTTGTCGAGAAGAGAAAATTCCAGAAAGAGGTGGCTGAGCTTGAAGTGCGGCAGAAACGGCTGGAAGCGATGCAGGAAATGATCGTCGGCATTACGAACGAGATCAGCGTACCTCTCAAGAACATGAAGGACATCGTCGATGTCCTCGTGAAACAGTCGGGTGGAGATAAGAGAGCGAAGTATCTCTCGATCGTCCGTGAAAACGTCGACCGGATTGAGTCGAAGATGGAGAAACTCATCAATCTGAAAGAGGATAAGACGGTTCAGTATATCAAAGACATCAGAATGATCGACTTGTCGTGAGGTGATGTGTGACAAATCTGGTAAAATCCTTTCTGTCGCAAAAAGATCTCGACGTTGTTGCCGAAGCGATTACGAAGACGGAACGTCGTACGTCGGGCGAAATTCGTGTTGCCGTGCGGCAGAAACGTGCGAACAATGAGCGCGGTTTGTCTCTTGAACAGCTGGCTCGACTTGAATTTGCGCGACTGGGGATGGTCAAGACTGCTGAGCGGACAGGCGTGTTGCTGTTTATCCTGGTCGAAGAACGGAAATTCTACATCCTCGCTGATGAGCATATCAATGAGCGGGTGCCGCCAAAGACATGGGACGGCATCGCGGAAGTGATGGCACGGCAATTCGCAAAGAACGAGTACCGCGATGGTTTGCTGGCAGCTGTTGCCTCCGTCGGGGAGCATCTGGCCTCGCACTTTCCCGTTCGGAAGGACGACAAGAATGAGCTACCGAATGATGTAGCCTTGTCGTGATCCCCATCTTCCCTCAATTACGCCTACAACGAAACTCCTGACAATGAAGTTCAAGGTCGCCCTCGCTCAGATCGATACCAAACTCGGTGATATCAGCGCCAACCTGGAGATTCACCTCTCGTCCATTGCCAGTGCGCAGAAGCAAGGCGCGAACCTGGTGGTATTTCCCGAGCTGAGCCTTACCGGCTATACATTGCGGGACCTGACGTGGGATGTCGGGCTGAATCCGTTCAGCGATTTGCGGCTGGAGCCGTTGAGGAAAGCGAGCCGTTCGATCTCGATCATCCTTGGATTTGTAGAGAGCGCAGACGATCACGGATTCTACAACTCGGCGATGCTGCTGGAGGATGGGCTGATCCGGCACATTCATCGGAAGGTCTATCCGCCCACGTACGGAATGTTTGAAGAAGGCAGGTATTTCAGCAACGGCAGAGAGGTGGCGGCGTTCGATTCGAAGCTGGGGCGGTTCGGCTTGCTGATTTGCGAAGACCTTTGGCACGTCTCTCTGCCGTACCTCCTGGCGCTGGATGGGGCCGAGGTCATCATTGCGCCAACTGCAAGTCCGTCGCGCATAGGCGCCGGTCCCGGTGAGATGGGAAGCGTCACGGTGAACCAGGAACATCACAGAGCCTATGCCCGACTGCTGAGTTCGTATATAGTCTTCAGCAACCGTGTCGGATACGAAGACGGTGTGAATTTCTGGGGCGGATCGAGCGTGACGAACCCCGGAGGAATTTCAATAGCCAGCGGTGCCCTGTTCAAGGAGGAACTCGTACTCGCGGAGATTGACTCTCTTGAAGTCAGCAGGGCTCGCCGGTTTTCGCGTCACTTCCTCGACGAAAATCTGGCTTTGGTACATTCCACCCTCGAACGGATCAGAGGTGCGAAAGGACTGCGCACTTCAGAGCCGCCGCAAAAAGTGTAGAATTTCTCTCCATCCCTCCAGGTTCCTGCCTCGTCGCCTGCCGACATCATTGAATCTGCAAGGGATTTTTCATATCTTGGCTAAACTTCTGAATAGGATCTGATGTCTCGTGGTGCATGAAGGAGAATGTCTATGGGCACGGTAAAGACCGTTGGTTTGATGGTGCTGATGATGGCTCTTCTGATGTTGGTCGGCCAATGGTTGGGTCAGGAACAAGGGCTGATGATGGCCTTTTTCTTTTCGCTTCTGATGAACTTTGGCATGTACTGGTTCTCTGACAAGATCGTGCTGATGACCTACCGGGCCCGCGAGGTCAGGCAGGAGGAGGCGCCGCGCCTGTATGCCATAGTGCAGAAGCTCTCCATGCAGGCGGAGCTCCCGATGCCGAAGGTTTATATCATCCCCGGTGATACGCCGAACGCGTTCGCCACGGGACGCAATCCTCAGCACGCAGCGGTGGCTGCCACGGAAGGCATCCTGAAGATGCTGACGGAGGATGAGCTCGAAGGCGTCATCGCCCATGAGCTCGCTCATGTGAAACACCGCGATATTCTCACGGGAACCATCGTCGCCGCGATGGCGGGGGCCATCACGTTTCTGACGCGCATGGCGATGTATGCCTCCATGTTCGGAGGAGGTAGTCGCGACAGGGAGAACTCGAATCCCATCGGCGAGATTCTGCTGTTGATCCTTGCCCCGATTGCCGCGATGTTGATTCAATTTGCTGTTTCAAGATCAAGGGAGTTCGCTGCCGACGAAGGTGGAGCGCGAATCTGCGGTCGCCCCTTGAGTCTCGCGAGTGCTTTGAAGAAACTGGAGCGTGGTGCGGAACTTATTCCGATGCAGAATGCCGGAACCGCCACGGCACACATGTTTATTGTCAATCCTCTTCGGGGAGGCGGCGTGATGAAGCTGTTTTCCACGCACCCTCCGACAGCTGAACGTGTTGCACGCCTTGAAGCGTTAGCAACAGGAGGGATCCGGTAACATCGCGCCGGGCAACATTGGCGGATCGACCCCCGTCGTATCCCGACGACTTCCGCTCCAGCTCAACGAGAAAAGGTGGATTGTGACGAGAGAGCATACCGCATGGACTTTGATGCGAAGATCGGTTAATCGTGCCCCGTGGCTGATTGCTTTGATCACCCTCCTTGTGCAGCTCTTCGCGATCGAAGCGCCTGCCCAGACATCGGGCTCGGGAGCGCTCTTCGTTTTGAGGTCTCAGGCCTCAAGCATCGTTGAGGAGGCATGGCAGCAGCTGGCCGACTCGCTCTTGCGCCCGGGAGACATCTGGATTTCAGTTGAGGGTGGATCGGCAAAACGAATTGTCGAAAATGCGTTTCTGCAGTCGTTGGGCCAGCGAGGTTTCCGCCCGCAATTGCACACACCGCAGAAACCAGCTGTGGAGGGGATCCAGGTGACCATTCTGGATCAGGCGGTCCAGTACCGCACTCTCGGGAACGGTGCCTCTCAACGTGAGGTCAGAACTGCTATCGAGATGCGGCGTGTCCGGGCCGGCGGCGAAAACGTGATCTACGGGGGCCCTTATGTGCGGCAGGCGATCGATACGGTGGAGGTGCGGGATGACGGAGGATTGGCGGAACTGAGGAACGCAGAGGAGCGTTCATTCGTCGATAAGATGATGGGCCCGTTGCTTCTTATCAGCGGGGCTTTTCTCATTGTGTATTTGTTCTTTACGGTGAGGAATTGAAGTCGGTGCTGCGGAGTCTGACCATCCTCGCATTCCTGCTCAGCTCAGGGGTGCTCCGCAGCCAGGATGCGCGAACGAGGCTCATGGTGTTTGGCGATGTCAGTCTCGGCCGCGCCGTAGGGCAGCAGATCCTCAAGGGGAACATCCGCTATCCCTTCGAATTCGTTGCAGACTCTCTGCGCAAAGCAGATATTGTCTTTGTGAATCTCGAGAGCCAGCTCTCAGACCAGAATGGGGTCACGGAGCATCCTCAGTACAACATGGTGTTCACCGGACCTCCTGAAGGTGCACGTTCTTTGAAGGATGCAAACATCACTGTCGTTTCGACGGCGAACAACCACGCGTATGATTTTGGCAGAAGGGCCCTGCGAGAGACGATCGAAAACCTGCAGCGAGAAGGCGTTGGTTTCGTCGGCACGTCTCTCGACTCGGTGACGGAATCGACGCCCGCAATCGTCGAGCATGCCGGGACAACGATTGGATTTCTCGCATACACACAGTTTGTGAATTCGCAGGGCGCGTGGAAAGGCAGGATCGCCGTTTTCGAACGGGAGTTAGTGCGTCGGGACATAGCAGTGCTCAAAGAGCGGGTCGACCTCGTGGTTGTGAGTTATCACGCGGGTGCAGAATACGTGGACGGCCCGTCAGCGAAGCTTCGGCAGGAGTTCCGATATCTCGTGGAGTGCGGAGCGGATATCGTTGTCGGGCACCATCCGCACTATCCTCAGGGCATTGAGCGATTCAACGGAAAATTGGTCTTCTATTCGTTGGGGAATTTTGTCTTTTATCAACCTCAGCGCGAATGGAGCAGATTTGGTCTGGGCGCCACGTTCCAAATCGCCAAAGACTCGACAGGCGCAAAAATCGGTGCGGTGCAACTCCATGCCGTTCGGGCAGGACTCCGGCCTTCGTTCGACCTTACGCCGAATGAAGAGCGTCTATTTTATGAACGCCTCAGCTCGCTCTCGTCTGTGCGAATTGTTCGCCGGGACGATGCATGGATCATAGATCAAAGGGATGGCAATGAATAGAATAACTGTGGTGCGAGGAACCTTCATCGTTGTGTTCCTCACCGGGTTTATCCTCATGTGGGTTGGCTGCGGAGCCACGCCGGAATTGGAGCAACTTTCGGCGGAACAGCGGTTCCATCGGGCCATGACGCTTTTCAGCGACAAAAGTTATCTTGATGCCTATGAAGAGTTTCGAATCGTTACCCTACAGTTTCAGGGGAGTCCAATTGCCGACAGCGCCCAGTTCATGATGGGAGACAGCAGATTCCTGAGGGAAGAATACCTCCTGGCAGCGTACGAATACGACGTTCTCATCAGAACGATGCCGACAAACCGACTTGTGCCGCTGGCTCGTTACAAGCGTGCGATGAGCTACTACCGGCAGTCGCCCGAATACTATCATGATCAGACATCCACGCGCCAGGCGATCGAGGAATTCCAGTCGTTCATCGAGTATCATCCGACTGATTCGCTGGTCACGGATGCTGAAGCAAAGATCAGTGAACTGAACGCGAAATTGGCAAGAAAAGAATTTGAAAATGGTATTACGTACATGCATATGGAGTACTACAAGTCTGCTGCAACGACGTTCGACCATGTTCTTGAGAAATATCACGATTCCCCGTTTGCGGAGCAGGCTCAGCTTAAAAAGGCCGAGGCAATGCTGATGCGGAACAGGCTCCCCGAAGCCAGAAGCGAGATAGAGAAGTTCCTGACGAAGTATCCGGCCAGCAAGTTCAAACAAGATGCTGAGGCGCTCCAGAAGGATATCCTCAATCGGTTGGTCAAGGCGCCTGGGACACCTGCCAGGCCTCCCGTTCCAGCAGGTCGGGCGGATATCTCAAACAAGGAGTAACGACATGCCGCGTAAGCGCGTTCGAACCGTCAAGGAATCACAGGTGCAGATGGTGCAGATGGTTCTGCCGACAGATACCAATCGGCTCGGGAATCTCCTCGGCGGTCAACTGATGCAGTGGATCGATATCGCCGCCGCGATCGCTGCATCCCGGCATACGAATCGGGTGTGCGTGACTGCGTCAGTCGACGAGCTCAATTTCCATCACCCGATCCTGCAGGGGGATGTGGTGACACTTCAGGCCTCCGTGAACAGGGTCTTTCATACGTCGCTGGAAATTGGCGTCCGGGTGACCAAAGAGAATTTGCTGACCGGACAGCAGACCTACACGAACACGGCGTATTTGACCTTTGTCGCCATCGATGAAAACGGCAAGCCTGTCGTCGCCGCGCCCGTCCAGCCCGTGACGAAGGAGGAAAAAAGGCGGTACGCCGATGCAGCGCGGAGACGAGAGCTCCGGCTTCTCCATCGAAAACAGCGGTAGATGTACCTCATGTCCCTCTCTGATTTCGTTCCCCGAAGCAAAGGTGTCGGAACCCTGTGATCAATCGCTTAGAATCGGCGCACTACTCATCACACTTCTTCGCCGCTACCCTCGTTTCATTCTGGCTGACACTCTGCCAGGCTCCCGCTCAGACACGTGAAACAGCGTTTGGACAAGTCCGCCGGACCGCCGTCCTCGGTTCATTCGACCAGTTGACGACCGGGGCCGGCAGGGATGGGGATCTCAAGTTGTATTTCTGGTCAAGACGAGGGTCCATACTCGGATCGGTTGAACTGGACTCTCTCGGTCTTCCGGGGGCCTGGAGAAACCAACAGCTGGCCGCTCCCATCGATGAGTTCGTCGTGGTCCCGTCGTCGGCCGATCAACGGGTCGTTGGTGTCGGAATCGACAAAGTGGAGCGTCGTCTGATGTTCTATTCGAGCTTCGGCCCGGATACACTCCGGCCCGCATCACAGGTCCAACTGTCGGTGGCGCCCGGTCGCGTGGTGTTCGGGGATCTGAACAACGACAGGCGCCAGGATTTTATTGTGGCGGATCGGGAGCATCCCGGCGCGTATCCCTACTTTGGACTCGGAAATGGGAAGTTCAGGCAAGGCAGGCCGATCGCAGAAGACAATGCTCTCGGAGAACTGGCACTTGCACATCTCAACAACGATAGCCTGATCGACATTGTCTGCTACGACTGGATACGCAGCGAAGTCCACTTGCTGTACGGGATTGGTCAAGGGAAGTTCCTCGATCAGGCTGGGTTTTCTGTAGGTGGGGACGTCCAGAGCATTTCAGCAATGCCACTGGGCCCCGGTGGAAATCTCGACTTGGTTATCGCCTACAGTCACCCTTCAAAGATCGATGTGCTTGAGGGTGACGGATTGGGTGGATTCAAGCAGGGCGCGCGATTGAGTCTTCGCGAGACCCTGAACTCCCTGGAAGTCAGAGATATCAATCACGACGGATATCGCGACCTCATCGGTTTTGACGGCTCCTCCGTTGTCCACGTATTCCTGAACGGTGGAGACAACTCGTTCGACGATCGGATTGACTTT
>Ga0233425_10003437_pt1 | contig 28690 bp, 20 predicted proteins | sample Watercolumn_Towu_2_FD_181712 | JGI IMG/M metagenome (GOLD analysis project Ga0233425, IMG submission 181712) | Freshwater microbial communities from Lake Towuti, South Sulawesi, Indonesia - Watercolumn_Towuti2014_140_MG | ecosystem: Environmental > Aquatic > Freshwater > Lake | place...
TCTCTGTGAATCCTGCTGTTCGACACGGTCAGCGCTTCGATGAAGAAGTTGGGCATGTCTTTTTTCACAACATCGATCTCGCGCACAGTACTCTTGCCGTCGAGGCGGACAATCTGCGGCGGCAGGTACACACCGTTGGCCGGACGCAGAAAGAGCACGACGGCTCCGCCGGTGCGGTTGGTGTTGACGAGCAGCTTGACCTTTTCGCCCGGCGCGTACTCGCGCTTGTCGGTGACGAGCTCGATATCGTTGAACCGGAACTCGCGCCCGTCAAACGTGTCGCCGCGCACGACGAACACGTAACCCCCCTCGATCGTGTGCTTCGCGGCGTCGGTCAGCTTGTAGCTCAACCGATACTGCCCCGGCTTCGCCGCCTTGATCTGCCGACGGGCGTGACCCTGCTCGTCGGTGTCGAGTTTCCAAGTTTCGACCGGCTTCTCCACCGGTTCGTTCTTCGAGTTGTACGTGATTCCAAACAGCGTCAACTCGCCCGTCCCTGGCACCGGCTTCTGGTCCAGCGTGTGCGCCTGGACGCTGGCTTGGATGTCGTCGCCGGTTCGGTAGTGACCGCGATCGACCCACGTGAAGACTCGGAACGGCTGCCGAGCCACCAGCACGTTGCCGGTGCCGACGATCGTCCTCCGCGATTCATCGGTCACCTCGGCCGTGATCGAATAGCTGTGGTCCTGGTCCCCGTGCAGTTCCTTCGCCAGCGCCGAATCGATTTCGACTTTGATCGAGCCGTCCGCGCCGATCGGAGCCTCGGTGTCGATCACGAGCTCCGGCGGCGGCTGCGGAGATTGCCACCACCACGGGATTGGCCGCAGGCAACCCCAGCGCAAGAACCCGGGATACCACGCGTAGTCGGAGGCGAACCACCAGTAGCCGCGCCCGTAGAACCAATCCCACGACGCGGCCGGATACCAGTTGCCGTTGTAGTTCGTTCGCTGGACCTTGAATTTCACTCTGGCTTTCGTCACCGGGGCACCGAAAAAATACTTCGCGTGGATCGTCGCGGTGATCTTGTCACCCAACTTGACCGGTTCCCTGGAGGCTTCGACGGTCACCTCGAACTCCGGCTTTTTGTATTCCTCAACGCGGAAGTTGCCTCCGCCCAAATTGGTGGCGTCCGGATTCTCCGCATGGTGGATGCTGATCCCATAGACGCCGAGCGTTGCGTCCCTGGCCAACTTGAGTTCGCCCGTCACGCCGCCGTACTCGTCGGCGGTGACCGCCTTGTCGAGGACTCGTTCCCCCTTCGGATTGTGAATGCGAACGACGAACGATTTGCCGGCGAAGTCAGATGTGTCTTCCTGATCGTATTTCGCCATCCGCACCCACTGTTTGAACTGCACGGTCTGCGCGGGGCGATACACCGGGCGATCCGTGATCGAAAACACCTTGGTCGCGTGGTATTCCTGATCGTGGTAGCTTCCGTACCAGACATGCGTAAAGCCCAGGTACGCCAGCCGACCTGCCGGCGTCGTGGCGGTGAGCAGCCACTGGTGATCGTGCGGCTGACGCTTGTCATCCAGGAGCAGTTGCCCGTCGTTGTCCGTGAACTCGGCAAAGTTTTTCACAACCGTACGGTATCGTTCCTGATTCTTTCCCACCGGTTCCTGCTTCCAACCGAACAATTCGACATTTGCCTTCGCCACCGGCAAACCGCTGACGGCGTCGGCGACAAAGTAAAACGCCTTGCCGTCGAGTTGTTTCTTCACGATGACCGTGTCGGCCACCCAGACGATGATTCGGCTGAGATTGCCATCGGCCATCCTGGCGGTGACGAGGTACGCCCCGGGCTTCTGCAGAGGCGTCGTGACGGTCACTCGGTCATCGACGTGGTTGGGCCGCGGTTTGAGATCGAGGTCCCACTGCGCGACGCGGCTGCCGACGTACTCGCGCTGGTTTTGTTCGACCAGCCGGTAGCCGATGTCGTGGATGTTCATCCGCTGCCAGTCGAGTTGCGGCGGGCTGGCCTTGAGATATGCCTTCACGTCGGCCAGCAGTTTCGAAACGAGAATCTCGTGCGCTTCGAACGAGACTTTCTTCCCGTTGCGGAATCGAAAATCGACCACGGCCCCTTTGCCCGCCGGCTGCGTCTGGCCGTTCTCGAAGCGACCCCAGTTGCCGACGATTTGGTCCAGCCGCTGCTGCCGGTGTTTGTCTGAACCGCCGGGGCCGTAAACCTTGATCGCCCGCCGCCAAATCTCCGCAGCCGTCGGATATTGCCGCCGGTTCTCGAACTCCTGAGCCAGCGATTCCAGTGCTTCGCTCGCGCGCATGGATCGCGATCGGTCGGCGATCCTGCGGTAGGCCTTGATGCAGTTGAATTCGTCCGGCAGCTTGATCCGCTTGATGCCGGTGGCCAGCTTGGCGATCGTTTCATCTTCGGTCAGCGTGTGAAGAGCGTACGTCCCTGACTCGTCTTTCTTAAGATCGTCCGCGTCGCCCCCGGCAAGGCCCGGCTGCCAGAGGCCCAGCCGATACTGAATCATCGTTTGCACGCCAAATTGATCGCGGAGAAAATTCGCGAACATCAAGTCGGCTTCGTCGCGCACGCGCGGATTGATTTCGACTGCCTGCTGCAGCAGCCATCTCCAACGCTCACCGTCCGACTTCGCATCCTCGAAGCTCTTCGGCACGCGATGGAACACGGGGTTGCCTGCGTCATCGACCGGCGCTCCCGGAGCCTGCTCGCCGCCCCAGGCGCGGTAGCCTTCGTCGTAGTCTGGAAGCTGCGTCAGATCGGTGAGCACCTGCAACCGCCAGGCCGCGTTCTCCCAGACTCCGTATTGAAACGCGTGCGCGAATCCGAGGTGCAGCCGCGCCACGGCCGGTCGGTCGGCGTCGTCGCGGGCGAGAGCCGCCGCCTGGTGGTAAAGCTGCAGAGCGCGAACCTGGTCGCGATGCATCGCGTCCACGTATCGCCCTTGCCCGCCGCGATGCTGCCCGCGTTCGAACTTCCCGGCGATGATGAAACCGAAATGCTCGATGTTGATGTAGCTCTGAGCCGCCGCTTCCAGCAATCGCCAGTTCTTGTCGTGGACCTTCACGACCGCTTCGCGAAACTCGTCGATTTCGGCGACGCGCCCGAGTGATTGCAGGCAGGACGTGCCATGGTTCAGGTCATCGACGACGGCCTGCCTGTCGGATTGAGCATCGAGGGCAAGCTTGCGGAAAGTGGTATAGGCATCCTTGTAGTTGCCCGTCTCGTAGGCTTTCTTCGCCGCCACCCGCTGCGCCTGCCGATCGGGAGCCTCGGCCGCGACGAGAAACCACGAGAGAGTCAGAACACCCAGCGACAGGCAGACCGCGAGCGACTTGAACATGATGTGACGTGATCCTTCCGGTGAACGACTGCGAAGACAGGCCCGAAAAGCACGAACTAGGACGCGGCCGGACGCTGATTAGTTCCGTCGATGATTCCCCCCGAGGTCGGTAGCCTCGTTTAACCGCGTGCCCAGCGGGCCGCGCGCGTCATGTGATTGACCCGTCACGGCCCCGCGCGCGGCCCGCTGGGCACGCGGTTAAACAACCAACCTTCTCCACATCGAGAGGAAGCCGATGTCAAATCACCTCGCGGATTGGAGCGCGGTGATCGACGAGGTACTGCGGTCGGCCGTTGTGGTCGGTGAGCGTGGCCGTGTGGACATCGATCCCCAGCCGGTGGTACAGCGTGGCGAAAATTTCCTGGAAGTGGACCGGGCGATCAAGGGCGTACGCGGCGTCGCGATCGGTCGAACCGATGACCTGTCCCGTTCGCATCCCGCCGCCAGCCAAGAGCGCGCACGACACCGGTGGCCAGTGATCGCGCCCGGCGTTCGCATTGATTTTCGGCGTGCGGCCGAATTCGCCCCAGACGATGACCGACACGTCCTTGTCCAACCCGCGCTGATGCAGGTCTTCGACCAAGGCACTGACGCCCTGATCCAGCATCGGCAGGTGATGGCGGGCGTTTTCGAAAGTGGTTCCGTGCGGGGTCCCGTGCCAATCCCAACGGCCGTACGCCAGCGTGACGCATCGCGCGCCGGCCTCGATCAGCCGCCGGGCCGTCAGAAAATACGTGTTGAGCAACGGGCCGGCGTCGCCGTAGCCGGCCGGCTCGGGAGAACCGTAGCCGTAGCGGTCCTGAACTTCCTTCGGTTCGCGAGACAGATCGAGGGCTTCGGCCAGGCGGCTGGACGTGAGCACTCCGAACGCCTGCCGCGTCGCGACATCCAGCCCTTCCATCTGGCCCGACGCATCGGCGTCGCGGCGGAACCGGTCGATGCTGGATCGCAGCGCCTGCCGGTCGTGCAACCGGTCGAGCGTGATCCCGTTCAGAATCATGTCGGCCTTCCCTTCGGCCGTCGGTTTGAAGGGAGCATGCGCGAAGCCAAGGAACCCCGGCTGACCCGGATCGGCCCATGTCGCATTTTTCATCGGCGGCGACAACCCGACGAACGCCGGTGCGTCGGGCGCGGTCGGTCCGAGCAGCTTCGAGATCGCCGACCCCATCGACGGCCAGCCGCCTTGCGGTTGATTGTTCACGGGCCATCCAGTCATGCACTGGAACGCCGCGTGACGCCCTTCCGAACCGACAACCGATCGAATGACCGCGAACTTGTCCATCATCCGCGCGAGCAACGGCAGGTGTTCGCAAATCTCGATGCCAGGGACGTTGGTCGCGATCGGGTTGAATTCGCCGCGAACCTCCGACGGCGCTGTCGGCTTGAGGTCCACCATATCCTGATGAGGCGGGCCGCCGGACAGGAAAATGTTGATGACCGCCTTCTTCGACGCCCCATTCCCGGCCCGCGACTCGGCTCGAAAAATGTCGGCCATCGTCAGGCCACCGGCCGCCAGCCCGCCAATCCTGAGAAAATCGCGTCGCGACACGCCGTCGCACAACCGGTGCTGCGGACCGAGAATCGTCAGCATGGCTCAACCTCCCAAAAGCTGCCGGACCAGCGAACTGCGTTCACACCCGACTCGGAATCGTCGTCCAATTCGAGTGTTCGCAGTTTACCCGCCGCACCAAGACAGGCCAAGAGCGCCACCTCACGCGTGGGCTGGCTTGCCCAGCACGAACCAATGTTCAAGCAGGTTGAATACCTGGTCTTGTGTGTCGTTGTCGGCGCTGCGGCTGGCCGCGAGTTCGCGCAAGCGGGTTGCGGCTTTCTCGTGACGTATGTTTAACGTGTCGAGCAGTTTCTTTGCTGCTCGATCGGTTTTGGGTACACAAACTTCGCCACTGACACCAAGAATTGCCATGCGGGCGATCAACTCGGCCTCGCTGCGCGACTGGCAGACCATGTGCTGGCGACGGGCTTTGCCGAAGTAGACGGTCTCGGTGTCAAACAGCGCATCCTGCGCGAGATGAACGGGGCGCTCGCTTGGAATGTTCACGACTTCGCAGTCGCCGATGGCGTGCGCGGCGACCCATTCGGCGAGCGGCGTGAGATCGGTCAGATCGAGGGCATCCCAAGCGTCGGCGGCTTGGTCGGCGGCGACGAATTTCGTGCTACCACCGGAACGGCGGTCTTCCATCTTCTGGATTTCGGTCACACGCACGTCGCGGAAGTGCAGTGTCGTTTCTTCGTACAGACGATCAATCAGGGCTGCGCGTTCCTTTGGATCAGACACGCCGAGTAGTTCAAACACGGCATCGTCGAGTTTACGGCGGTCGGGCTGCTTGAGTTCGTCGGGAAGCGTGACCTTTCGTTTGGCAAGTTCGAGCGCCCGGTCATACGAGTGGCAGTCCTTGAGTGCTTGTTCGCATAAGTCGCCGACCGTCCTTTTGCAGAGCGACTTAAAAGCATCCTTTAGCTTTTTTGCGAGCGGCTTTGAAATCACATGCGGGTCAGGCACTTCAATGAGGTTCACGTCCAACACCATGAGTTCCATCGCGCCTTCAGTACCTGTGTAACGACCGTAAAACTTGCTCCAGAACGCGACCAATGTTGAGTTCAGTACGGCACCGAAAGCGGTGGTATCCCATTTTTCATCTTCATGGGGCACCATGCAGTTAAGTCGGCAGTTCCCGATGAGATTCTCCGGATTGAAGATTACCAGATGCCGGTACTGGCTTCCTTTCGGCCAAAACGCGAATGCTGGAACCACCATTTTGGTCAGATCATACCAAGGCTCTCGCTTTGAGATGTACGACCTGCGGGGAACGGGCACGGATCGGGATTTCTTGGAAGCGTATGTGGCCTCCTCTCCGTATTTGACGTAACGGTACGCATGCGTTCCCCTGATCGAAGACAACGGTCCGCCAACCAAGACGATGACCCTGTCCAGATCATTCCCCCGAACGATCGGTCGATCCATGCCCATAAGACTGTGGACCTCGGGTTGAATAAACTTGGGTTCAATGGCATGGTATGTCCCCGCCCCGTCTTCAATGATCCGAAGGTCGCCAGCGACGACACTCTTTCGGGCGACACCTGTAGCTTTGCGAAACTCCTTGTCGTCTTCGTACTCGGATAGCACCTCGCCGGTCACGTCTTTGGGCATGAAAAAAGCGTCGCATCCGGTTTTCACACCGTAGCGAATGTTGAGGGCAGCACCCAACGGAACAAAGCGACTCCTAAACCGCTCCATGATCTCAAAGTAAAAGTCGGGAGCCCGCAAGTAGCGGCCCCATTTTCCCGCCGCATATTCTCCGTCCACTTTGATCAGATGTCCTCCGTTGGGAACCTTCTTGGTGTCTTCCTCGTCTTCGTCGTCGGGTTCATCGACCGGCACGTCTTTGAGCACAGCGCCGGCTTTCACCCCTTCATCCCACAAATCGCCTTGCCGCTTGACCAGAATCCGCCAGCGGCCGTCGTGGATATTCCGGGTCGTGCGTTCGATGGCATCGCGCACGCGGTCGACGGCCTCTTGCCGGATGCGCTCCTGTTCATCGGCCTCGTCTCCTACGCCGCCGGTGGCGGGCTTGCCGATGATCTCGGCCAGCGGCTTCTCGAATCGCACGAAACGCACCGGGTTTTCGCGGCGTGCGGCATCGTCGCTGCAACGTTCGAGGATCGTGATGCAGGTTTTGACGCGAGCATCGGGGAACCAGCGTTCGGTGGAACTCTCCATGATCGCGATGATCTTGAAATTCTGGAGCATCCATCGCTGCAACTCAAAGCCGTAGTCCACGTCCAGCCACTGCCCGCTGGTCAGGAATCCAAAGGCCGCACCTTCCTTCAGGAAGCGGGAGGCGTGCGGCCAGAAGTAGCAGTGCAAGTCGGCGCGGCCTGAAAGCTCAGTTCCCTTGAAGGCGTCGGCGACGGCCTGCGCGTACTTGGGCTTGTCTTGCTTGCCGATCTTTTCTTGGCGCACGTATGGGGGATTGCCGACGACGGCATCAAGCGGTGGAAGCATCACCGGCGTTTTCTTCCCCGTGGCGTGTTCGGGGATAAAACAGAAAGGAGTGTTTGCAGTCAGGTCAAAGAAGTCACGGCGTTCGACGCGCGGGTAGTTGGCTTCGTCGTTGATCTCGCGGGCGGCGAGGTTGAGCGTGGCAAGATGGGCCGGGTACAACGCGATATCGCAGCCGAACAGGTCGCCCAGCATGGCGACGTGCGAGCGCCGGGCATTCATGGCGCGCTTCCGATAGTACGCCCGCACAAGGAACGAACCTGAACCGCATGCTGGGTCGAGGACGGTCGCGTTCGCCGAACGGATGCAAAAGGAATTGATGAGGTCAACGGGATCGGGGCCGGTAAAGTGCTGACCGTAGCGGTGGCGCGTCTCGGGGCTGACGAGTTTCTGAAAGATGAGACCCACCACGTCCGTCGAGACTTCGCGGAAGTCCACACTCTCGATACCACGCAGGAAGGCCCGCCAGGCATCGACCGACCCCTCCGCGTTGAACACCAGTTCGTTGGCCCAATCGTGTGTCTCAGGAAAGAGGAGCGATTCATAGTCGCCGCTGCGATCGGCGGCCTGCTTGAATAATTCACCCAGCCGCCGAAGCGCCTGCGCGGTGGTCCTGACACTCGGTCCGAGTTCGAGCTTAGGCAGTTCAGGAAAGCGGGCGCGTAGTGCTTTGTAAAAGATGAAGCGGTTGGTCCAGATGTAGGCGAGCGACCTTGCGGCGCTATCCAACCCCTTGCGCCATTCGTCGGGTTGGCTGCGGCGAACTTGAAGATCGTTGTTCGCCATCCACTCCTGAAGCCGCCTATCAAAGGCTTTGTCGGCATCGGCCTTCTGGTAAAGATGCTGTCGCAAGAGCGTGACCGGCCAGTTGACGTGGCTCTCCAAGGACCGCAAAAACACTTCGTCTGGCGGCAAGGACCAGTCGCGTCGCTGGCCCGACACGATGTCCGAGAGGTCACGGAGAAGATCGGGTAGAAACCGCTTCTCGATATGGTCGAGGGTTTCGGGCCGCGCGACTTCCTCTGCCGAGGCCAGATCAAGTCGTAATGGCCAGACCTTGATCCGGCGCTCCAGAAGCGGCTTGTCCCAGAGTTGTCGGTCCCAGAGCACGAAGGTATTCACGTCCCAGGTAAAGAAATACTGAACGACGGCCTCTTCGGCCTTGTCGTGGGCGTCTTTGACGATCTTCGAGTCAAACGCACTGGTGTTTCCGGGGAGTTTGACTTCACCCGTGAGAAGGATTCTGTTGTTGGCCCCGTAGAAGCGCAAATCTTTCCTGGCATGCTTACTCTTGCTGCTGCCTTTGCCCTCAATGCGCGCCTCGACAAACGGGCATCGATCACGGATGGTGGCAAAGAATGCCGTCGCAGCCGTGGCCATCTTGCCACAGAAATCGACTTCGTTGATCGTTTCGGAGGTGGGAGGCGTCATTGAGAAAGCAAAATATCGACATTTGGTCGCTACTGCCACATAGGCGGTCTACACTTCGGCCATCCATCGCGGAACGAACCGTGCCGCGCTGAGTTATCTCGCTTTGCTGCTTGACTCGGTTTGCGATTCCGAAGTCGATGATCTTCGGCACCGGCTTCCCGTCGTACAGCGTCACCAAAATGTTCGGCGGCTTCAGATCGCGATGCACGATCCCCTTCTGATGCGCATGCTGCACCGCCTGGCAGATCGGCACGAACAGCTCCATGCGCTGCCGCGGCGTGAGCTTCGCCTCGTCGCAATACTTCGTCAGCGGCAGGCCGTTCACGAGTTCCATCACGAAGTACGGCTGGCCGTGGGGTAGGCTTCCAGGCTGCCGCGAATCGGATGACAGGCTGGAAGCCTGTCCCACGACGCCGCCATCGAACACCTTGGCAATGTTGGGATGATCCATCATCGCCAAAGCCTGCCGTTCCTGCTCGAAGCGCGAGAGGACATCCTACGAGTTCCTGTCCTGCCGGATCAACTTGAGTGCCACCCTGCGCTTGACCGGCTCGGACTGCTTCGCCACCCACACTTCCCCCATGCCCCCCCCCCCTTCGCCCAGCTTCTGCAAGAGCGTGTACGGACCAATGGAAAGGCCGACCTTGTCGGCTTCCGGTCGGATCAACGTCGACTGGTCGTAGGCCGGAACGGGCGATCCCGCTGGTCGAGCGAGTTGTTCCATTCGATCGTGGTTCGTGAAAAACTCCCGCAGGTCGTCCGCCAAGTCAGGATGCTTGGCCAGCAGTTCGTCGCGGTTCGGCTTCCCGCCTGCTTCGACCGCGTGCAAGTACTCGGCAAGCACGCCTTCGAGACGGGTTGGCTCCCGCGGCTGGTTGGTCACGTCGTCGTCAGGCATGGCAGAACCTCTCGCAATCACAGAACCGGCTGTTTCAAGATTTCATGGTTGTGGGTCCCCTCCGTAGGACGGCCCTTCCGGGCCGTCACGTCGTCAAAGGATGGCCGTTCGCTGTTTTCCAGACGGCCCGGAAGGGCCGTCCTACGTACTCACGCAATGGCACACCGCACCACGTCGTCTAGCCACACGATAGTTCTTTCACCGTCGTCCCCTCTCCGGGCGGGAGAGGGGACACGATCGAAAAACGCCTCCAGTTCCTCGGTCAGTTCGGGATGCCGCCGCAGCAATTCCGCTCGGCCCGGTACCTGACCCGCGGCCGCAGCTCGCGAATACGAAGCCAGCATAATGTCGTTCGTCAGTCCATCGCCTCCGGGACAGCAGGGCATTTCGGCGTAGCGCAGGTACGCGAGCAGAAGCTGATCCAACTTGATGTGGCCGGTGACGGTAACGGTATTGCGAGCAGCGTTCGTCGTTCAGCTTTCTCCTGCATCAGTTCGCGAAATTACTTTAGACCTCGATGCAACAAGCCGGCGACGGCCGATTCGGAGCGTTTGAATCGCTCCGTGAGCTGCGTCAGGTTCAGCCCTTCCAGATGGTGCAGCACGACCGCTTCGCGCTGGTCGTCGGGCAGGCGGTCGACCGCCTCCGCCAGTCGCAGCACGTTCTCCTGCCGGACGACGCGCTGGCTCGGGGACGATTGCACCGCGACCAATCAGTCGTGCGCGCGGGAGAACGATTCGTCGATCTGCAGGTCGAGCGGCTGCTCCCGCCACACGTCGCGCTTGTCCCGCCCGTGATCGCGCAGCGCGTCGGCGAGGTTGTTCTTCAGAATCTGCCTCAGCCACGCCAGCAATTCGCCGTCTGTCGAGCCACGAAACTGATCCCGTTTCGCGAACGCATCGAGCATCGTCTGCTGCACGATGTCCGACGCATCGATTTTCGATTGCAATCGCGCGCAGAGATGATTGCGAGCCAGGAGCGCGAGGTACGGTCGAAACCGTGCCTGCCACTCCTCGTGACTCGCGAGAGGCTGACTCATCTGCGGCCCACAAGATGAGAATGGGCGGAACGCCCCGAACGTGCGGCTGAGTATGCCAGATTCCCGTGACAGATGCGACGCCGCGGGCGATCCCCCGCCCACCATGCGCCATCGGACACCGTCGTTGGTGCCGCCGATGTTGCGGCGAACGTGACCGGTCGTCCCCTCGCGACGCTTTCATCTGGCTCGCTCCTTGCATCGAGTGCCTCGGCACAGTCAAACCGAACGGGCAAGCCATCGACGTGGCGGCCGCTGGAAGTACAGACTCCCTGCGACGCGCGGCCTGTGCGCGGATTTATGAGAAGATCGAGGTCGTCGCGAAATCGCTTCACCCGTAGCCCGAGGATTTGTGGCTCGAAGAATGGTCGGCTACTTTTTCGATTCCTGCGGCGTCGAGGTTTTTGTCTCTTCGGTGGCCTTCTTTAAAGCGTTCGCCAAACGCTGATCGCCGTGAACAATGTCCAGCCACATGGCCGCTTCGCGGGCCAGCGCGATCGACTGCGGATCATCCTTCGTGGATTGAATGAGCTTCGCAAGCCGAGTGGCCGCAGTGTCGAAGTCGCGGCGGACGTGAGCGACACGGGCTTCGTAGAAATCGATCACGAGCGGGTCGCCAATCTCGGCGCGGTACCGCTTGATCTGCTGTTCGGCCACATCGGCATTGCCCATTTCCAGGGGAAAACCGACCGCCAACAAAGCCAGCGCCTGCTTGTCGACCTTGGAAATCGTGCGACCGAGGACGACATCGATTTCGAACAGCGCCTTGTCCAGTCGCTGCGAACGGACAAGATAACCGCAGTGCAACGTGAGCAGATCGCGACTGCCGGGGAACTTGTTTCGCAGCGACTGCATGGTCGTGTCCCGATCGTCGTTCGCAGTCGAGCGGGCGATGGCGCGGGCGTAGAGCAGCGCGGTATCTTCGCTGTGCTCGTTCGAGTAGATCGACCTGGCCAATCGCAGCGCCTCCTCATTTTCGTTGAGCAGCAGCAGCGTCGCCACCTTTTGCTTCGCGAGCATCTTGTCGCCGGGGCCGAGCTTGTCGAGTTTGTCGAGAATCGACTTGGCCTCGGCGGGCATTTCTGCGCGGAGCGCGAACGACAGCATCTCCGGCAGCAGTTCCGGAACCGACTCGCTCAGCGCAACCGCGGTCCGGAAGGCGTCGCCGGCAGCCCGCGCGTTGCCACGGCGGGCGTATGCGGTCGCGGCGAACAGGGCCAGCGCAGGGGAGGTCTTGTTCGCTTCGTGCAGTTGGATGATCCGATCGACCTCCTCGGCGCCGCCCGTGCTCGCGTGCTCCTGCATCTGCAACCGAAGCTGCAGCCCGACGTACTTGGATTCATCCGGCTTCTGCTCCAACGCCTTCTGCAACTCGGCGGCGGCGGCGTCACGCAAATCCATCCGCAACAGCGACAATGCCCGCAGGTAGTGCGCTTCCGGAGTCTTGTCCGAGCCGAGTTTGTCGAGAGCCTCCTGCGGCTTCCCGAGCGGCAACAGTTTTTGAGCCTGCTTGACGCCTTCGCTTTCGCTGTTGCAGCCAGCGACTAGGCCGAGCACGATCAGGAGCACGACAAGCGGCGAGTACTGAATACTGAGTACCGAGTACTGAGTACTGAGTCGCGTACGGTGAGTGGTGAGTGGTGAGTGGTGAGCGGTGAGTGATGAGTGATGAGTGATGAGTGATGGGTGAGTGGGTTCCACTGGCAACTTGCTACCAGTGCGAGTCTCGCCCGGATTGGCACGGGCGGACAAGCCGCCCGTGGCACCCGAGTCGCTTCTGAAACGGACTCGTCTCGCGCGTTGCCACTCGGTTTGTGCGATCATCATCCCCTCCGTGGTCCTCAGTAATTCAACGCGAAGTCGAAATTGTTTCGTCCGTCCGCGACGTGCCGCACGACGCGGGTGATCCGGATCGGAACGGCCGCATCGGGTCGTTCGAGAGCCGCCGACGTGTCGGCATCGGCGTGGACTTTGACCGTCACCAAATGCCGCCCCACCGCGGCTCCCGCTTCGGACTCGGTGAACCTCAAATCGTACCGGCCGGACGCATCCGCGAATCCGGTCGAGGGCCGACCGGTCGGAGCGTCCGTGTCGTCAACCGGTTGAAACAGCAACTCGGCCCGAACTGGCACGCCGTAGAAAAAGACACGGCCGGAGACACGGCCCAGCGGCACGCCGCTCCCACGCTGGCATCCCGCGACACCAAACAGCAGCACTGACACGATCCACCACTTCATCGGCACGATGGCCTCCGCACGGACGATTTCGACGTGACGGCCAACCATAGTCGATCTTCGGACAACGAGTCCAGTTCTTTCGTTGGGTGCCGAGTGCCACAGAATGCCGAGTTCAGTCGTTGCTTGACGATGCGAGTCACGCAAGGGTAGAGTGATTACCGTCATTCGACGATGTCGCGTTCCCCTCTCTCTCGATCGGCATTCGCTGTCAAAGGAGGCATCACGCCTTGGGCCACTTGGGTCTTGTCGTTGCGCTGTGAAATGACGAATCGCGATGCCTTCAAGTCGCGACCCAAGCGGCGGAGACGCAGGACTCCCAAGTTGGCAGGTATGATCGAGCGAATGGAAGACAGGTCCTTGACGGGCAGTTTGGGTCTGGAATCATTCGTGCTGAGTGGCCCGGCGATCATCCCGTTGGTTGAAGCGATGGGAGTCGATGTTCCCGGAATCACGACGACCGACACCTGCTCATCAACACCGACCGGACTGAGATTCTTATCGAGCAACTTCGATGCGCGGTCGATCACCGCAGGACGGGGGTTTCGATCCGATGTTGGTTCGAGTCTGCTCGACAGTCATTTCCGCGATCCCGCGTTGGCGATCAATTTGTCGGCATCGCACGCTTCGGATGCCGGGAGCACACCATCGCAAAGCGACCGACCCAATACCCATTCAGTAGTCTCCGTGCGCGAGGACTTGCATGGGCTGTCGGACAAGCTGATTGATTCGCGATTGCCGTCCGCCTTGGCCGATCTGTGGATGAGCGGCAGGTTCTCGCTGGAGCAACTGGCCGCAAGACAGCAATCGTCTGTGATTCGCGGTCCATCGGCCGGAAGCGCTGGGGAATCGGGATCGAGCCATGCGACCGGTTCAGCCGCGCCCGCCGTTCCCGACCTGGGACTCGCAGCTTCGGTGCTCGGCACGCCGCTGATGAATTCCGATTCGTTCGCTACGAACTCCGGTTTTGCCGGTGGTGTTGCTCGGCAAGCTCCGCGCAGCGCGGCGACGGAGCCTCCGCCTTGCCCACCGGAAATTCGTCCCATCGCCAACCCCGACATGTACGGAACGCCTGTGGATACGCCGTTGCACATTTCTCCACCCGGCGTGCTGGGCAACGATACGTACGGCTGTTCGATATCGGGGTCTCCCTCCGCTTCGTTGGCTGAGGGATATGCCGGTCCCTTGACGACACAGCATGGAACATTGTCACTGAACGCGAACGGCGAGTTCGATTACACCCCCGATGCCGGCTACGTCGGCACCGACGGTTTCACCTATCTGACCACAGCCGGAGGCCGCACCAGCGATCCGGCGACTGTGACCATCAACGTGGGCACCGGCGGCGGTGGTGGTGGCGGCAATCAACCTCCCGACGCCGTGGACGACACGGCCGCCATGCCGACAGGAGCCACGAGCGTCACGGTCGGGGTGCTCGGCAACGATACCGATCCGAACGGCGACTCGCTCACTGTTACCGGTGTCTCGCAGCCGAGCCTCGGTTCCGCGACGTTCACGTCGTCCAGCGTGACCTACAGCACCGCCAGTGGAAATGGCAATGGCATCTGGAGTGCCTCGGCCGTGTTCGGTTACACGATCAGCGACGGCCAAGGAGGTACAGATTCCGCGACAGTGACGATCACTTTGGGCACGCCTCCCGCCGGAAGCGTTGGCAACGACGGCCCGTACTCGACCAACGAAGACACCACCCTGACCGTCGCCGCGCCCGGCGTGCTCGGCAATGACAGCAACGTCATTCTCATGACCAACAGTACATTATCCACGAAGTTCGCGGCGGTCGGCATTCAGAATGACGGCGCCTTCACCTACGACCCGAGATACTCTCCGATCCTCCAAGCCCTGAAAGCCGGAGAAACAACGGACGACACGTTCACGTATCAAGCAATGGACGCGGGCAGCAACACGCTCACCGGAACGGTGACGGTCACGGTGACTGGAATTAACGATCCACCCATTGCACTAAACGATCAGTACTTCCTCGATGAGGTCGGGCCAGGAGATAGCTATACAATCGATGCCCCTGGCGTTTTGCTGAACGATAGCGATCCGGAGGGTGACCCACTAACTGCATCGCTTACTTCCGGTCCGGCGCATGCGGAAGCGTTCACGTTGAATTCAAACGGATCGTTCACATACAAACCCGCGGCGTCTGACCCGAACACGACAAGAGAAGTCGGCGGAGTGATCTTTCTTGGGAGGGACGTGCCAGTCGACGATGGTAGTGTTTTGCCAAGTAGTGGCGGCGGATTTGAGGGCATCACAGACTCGTTCACCTACTCTATCGCGGATTCAACGGGTGCAACGGCGTCTGCGCGAGTTGATCTTGTGCAGATTGTCAAGCGGGACTGGTCGGTGCGGTTGCTCCCCACTGATCCAACGGATGCGCAGGTCAGGATGGACGGGGAGTACGGATATCGACTCAAGGTACGGCAGATCTATGGCGCGAAGTCCCCCGGTGCCACCGCGAAGCCGGAAAGTCAATACCTGCAAAAGAACGTCCGAACTGCAAGGTATCTCTTCGTCGATGGACTGGCAAATGCGAAATTGCAATCTGCCACGAACGAAGTTTGGGCGGACAAGTCGGACTTCATTGGAGGAGAGAAGACGCCATTGCCAATTGACGACACTTTGGAATCCCGGCCAGACGATACCGTTGCGGATGTTGGTTTTATGGTGGAGGTTTGGCAGAAAACGGCTGGCTTTTCACTGAGCCAACTAATCCGAACGGACAAATCGAATCCATTCCTCGCAAACCCCGAGCAACAGGCGGCATTGGAGCAAATCAATACCGAATTAGGAACCTTGCAGACATCTACGAGTTACCTTTTCGTCAATCGCCAAATCGTGCTCAATCTGCACGCTCAAGGAAAGATCACTCAGGAAAATTATGATGACATTGTTGCTGTGCTGCAGAATCAGGGAATCGACTTCAATACGATGCCGAATCGACTTGAACGATTCTCATTCTCCGGACCCGGCGTCCAAAAGACATGGGAATTCACAGGACCATAATTGATCGCCATGGAAACCCTCGCTATCGTGCAGGCGCAAAGTTGAAATCTGTCATACTGGGAAAGGTTCCGCTCGTGAAAGTGCCAACAAACGAAGTCAACACGTTGCGATGGGCTTATGACGGACATCGCAGCCCATTCCCGACGGCATTGTCGCGATTGCCGCAGTTGCTCATGCTGGTGCTCTGCCTCGCAGTTGATGGCAGTGGAACCGGTACCGCAAGCGGGCAGACACCGTCACGGGAGCCCGTTCAGGGACGCGCGGCGTTGGACAAGCTTGTCAATGACGACCTCAGACGGATTTCTGTTCACCAGTTGAATCTGTTTCATCTTCACTTTGTCGAAGTGTGCCTTGAGCGGGAGGAGGCGGAAGAAGAGGACCGCCTGCCGAGAGAAGTACGAATTCGATACCTTGGACCTCTCAAGTCCGCCACGACTGTTCAGAAGTCTAAGGTTTCCGGCAGCAACATCATCGGTCGCACTGCGCTCAGTTGGGTCCTCTACCGCGAGTTTCGTGCGGATCCTCGCGTGATTGGTCAGACGGACGATCAGATTGCAGAAGCTAACCGCGGAGCGCAGAACCCCATTTTTGAGTTCTGGATTTCGACACAACAGACCAGATCGACAATCAAGACTTGCCGGATCGAGGGCAAACAAATGTTCGTCAACGTTGAATCTGTGATTAGAAAGGAAACTGTGGATCAGCCGTTGCAGGAGCTGGGGGGGCGCAGCGTGCGTTCAGTCCTTGCATGGTTAACGGATAGGCCACCTGGTGAAGCTGATGCCGAGCCAGATGATCTGATTGTCCGCGAAAGTCTCCGGAGAATCTCTGTGTATCAATTGAGCCAAGTCCATCTCTTGTTTCTTGAGAACTGTATCGTACGCCAGAAACTACCTAATCGTATCGGTGTCCACTATGAAGGCACTCCGGGAACAATTGACAGTCCGAGAAAACTCAAATTGGTGAATGCAGGTATTGGTGATCGACTGGCTCTTACCTGGTCTGTCGGTCACGATCTCGTTGTCTTCCGATTCTGGATTTCCACGAAGGAAACGGAAGAAACAATCACAAGTTGCCGGATCGACGATGTTGAGTTGTTTGTTAATGTCTCGTTTGTTATGGAAGGTCTACCAGTCGAAGCGAACTTGGAAGACCTTGGCAACCAAAGCGTCCGGCGAGTTTTATCGCGATTGACCAATCCGGGAATATGATAGTTGATAGTTGCAGTCAGCTACGGTGGCTCGGCCGGGTCGCACTGATGGAATCAGTGGGTTATTGTGTGCCCACTGGCTTTGCCTGTGGTTCTAATTTATTGCAACCCGGCCAATGGCACACCCGATTGGATTGTGGGGGCCGAGTTGTGAGTCACTGCACGGCAGGACGGATGACAGGGTGGCTTGTGACGTAAGTCGAGGAAGAGGGCGCGAGGAGCGGGCGGTGTAAACTCGCGTGCCAAACGGCTCGACCCTGTGTTTTTCAGGCTGATTTCGCGTCTTCTCGGCCTAGGTACTGAGGAATTCTCGTTGGGTCCAGGAGCGGACAAGTTTGACGCTGGGAATTCCGACTGGGTGCTGGCAAAATCAGATTATCGTCTGGCACAATCAGAGTTGCGGCAGAGGAAATCCATAACGCATCTATGTGTGATGATGCGTTACAGCATATTTCTGAATTATGTCTGAATAAATCCGGAAAGGTGCTGGCGGAATCCTGTTCTTCTCTGTAGTTTGGCAGGCGTCCACAGCGCCTGGGCTGAGTTTCCGTGAGGGGACTTACGTCACGACAGCCCAGATGTTCCGGGGCTGACGAGGCTGGCTCGCTGATCCATTTCCGGAGGAACTCATCATGGCGACACGTATCGAGGTGGAGTACGACCGGTAGTACGCGAATGCCGAGACGCAGGCGATCATCGCTCGCGCGACCGCGACGATCAACGTCTTGCAACAGTTGGGAACCGCGTATCAAAGCCTGCCCGGCATGGCGATGGCCGGCTATCAGACCGAGGTAGACGCTCTGGAAGCCGACAACATCGCGCTGAATGCGCTCGTCGATCAGATTCGACCGCTGCTCATCTCCATCGACGCCAAGTCGCGCCCGCTGGATGAGAAAAACAAGGCTGCCCTCAAGACACTCAGCGGTCTGCTGACCACCGACGCCGACCGCGCCCTGCTCGATCAAATCACCGGCCCCACCCCCCAATCCGGCGGCGGCTCTCCGACACCTCCGCCCCCGCCGTGAGGGTCATTAGCAATCCTCGCGTTCTTTATCAAAACGCGTTCGGTATCGGTTCGCCTCCGGCGATGGTCGAGAGGGCTTGCAGGATGCGCTGGCTCACGAAGTCGTTCACGAACCGGGACGAACCGTCCGCGAACAGGAAGTGGGCTCCCCCCGCGTGCATTGACTGGAACGAATAGATCGGCCGCTCGTCCGCGGCGGCGGGGAGGTCGCGCGGAATCGGGTTGATCGGGAACGGTTCGGCGTTCGTCAGAGAATCCTTGGGACAGAACGGCAGCTTGAGGTCGGCGGTGACAGCGAACGGGCCGGCCACCCAGGCCGATCCCGGCGTCCGTTCGTTTCCCGTCGCGGCGAAATATGCGACCGCCGCCATCGCCCACGGGTATTCGACCGGCAGCTTGGGAAACGTGTCGTTCCAGCCGGCATAGGTCAGGCGCCGGCCCGCTTTCTCGCCGATCAGGATCGTGTTCGAATGGCCATCGGTGATGTCGCGATTCGTGCAACTGCTGCTGTACCCGAACGCACCGCGCGTGCCGTCCGGCCACTGCGACCAGAAGTGCAGCATCCCGTCCGGACAGCCCACGTCGTCTCCCGGCAGCGCACGGATGGAATCGGCTCCGTGGCAAAACGAGTAGTCCGCCGGAGCGCCCGCCATCCAGTGAGTCACCGGGCCGGCCGATTCGCCTCCGAGCGGGCCTTCGTGGACGACGCTTGGGCACAGCAGCACCGAGAGCATGGTCTGGTTGAGTCGCCACGCGCGGCGATCGTTCGCGTCGGTCATGCTCGATAGCCACGAGCCGCGAAAGTCGTACTTGTCGTACAGAACTCCCTGGTCGAGGAACGGCAGCAGCATGTGATAGCCGGTCCAGTGGCTGCGGTAGCGCAGATGCGGAAACGTGATCCCCGGCGGCGGCGGCGGGTTGCCATCTTCCTGACGGATGAAACTCGGCGGCAGCAGTTTGTGAGCCGCCTCGTAGGCTTGCAGCGCGACCCCGATCTGCCGCAGATTGTTGAGACATTGCCCGGCCCGCGCCCGCTCGCGAGCCTGCTGCACTGCCGGAAGCAGCAGCGCGACGAGCAAGGCGATGATCGCGACTACGACCAGCAGTTCGATCAGCGTGAATCCGGTTCGACGACGGCGATGCATGACCCGTCGATACCGAAACATCTCGATTCCGGCAATCCCAGACCGCTGCCACCTCCCCTTTCCCCACCGGGGGAGAGGGGGCGCGCATCGTCTCCCCTCTCCCCGCCGGGGGAGAGGGGCCGGGGGTGAGGGGGTGGAGCGTCTCTCGCAACCTGTTCACAACCAAGCCGCGTTGCAGCTCGGCCCCCTCACCCTAACCCTCTCCCCCGGAGGGGAGAGGGGACCGCGTGTCATGTGGTGTAGTCCGCATTCAGTCGCACGTACTCGGCCGTCAGATCGCACGTCCAAAACCGGACGGCGGCGGAGCCGAGTGTCAGTTCGAGTTCGATCGACACGTCGCGGTTGTTTCGAAGGGCTTGCGACACGGCCGCCGCGTCGAAATCCACGGGAGCGCCGTCGCGGTACAACCACGTTCCGTTGACCTTCAACGAGATGTCCCGTTCGGCCAGCTTGACGCCGGCGTATCCGGCGGCGGAAACGATCCGCCCCCAATTCGGGTCCGCGCCCGCGATCGCGGTTTTGACGAGCGGAGACTCGCCGATCTCCTTCGCGATCCGAAACGCCTCGTCGCGCGTGCGGCATCCGCGCACGTCGATGGTCACGAAATGATCGGCTCCCTCGGCGTCGCGGATGATCGCCTGAGCCAACTCGCTGGCGACTTCGTCGATGGCCTGCTGAAGTCGCGGTCGATCCGCGTCGGCAAGTGGCGCGGCACCGGCGGCTCCGTTCGCGAGCAGCAGCACCGTGTCGCTCGTGCTCATGTGCCCTTCGACGCTGATGCAGTTGAAGCTGTCGTTGACCGCGTGACGGAGCAGGGCGTCGGCATCGGCCGTGGTCAGCGTCGCGTCCGTCAGGATCACGCCCAGCATGGTGGCCATGTTGGGCGCGATCATCGCCGCACCCTTGCAAGCGCCGCTCACGCGAACCGGCTTCCCGCCGATTTCGACCGTACGCGTGGACTGCTTGGCAAACGTGTCGGTGGTCATCATGGCTCGGGCGGCGTTGTGGAACGAACCCGGCGATGCCGCCAGCGCGGAGGCAACTCGCGGGATGCCGGCACCGAGGGCCTCGCGCGGCAGGAACCGGCCGATCACGCCCGTCGAACAAACCAGCACGTCGTCGTCGGCACATCCCACGCACTTCGCAACCTCGGCTGTCATCCACTTGGCATCCGTGATGCCTCGGTCGCCCGTGCAGGCATTCGAGTTTCCGGAGTTGATCACAACGGCTCGCGAGGTGCTCCGCCGCACGCGCTCGCGAGACACCTTGACCGGCGCTCCGTGAACGAGGTTCGTTGTGAAGACACCGGCGCTGGCCGCCGGCCGGTCGGAAACGAACAGGGCGAGGTCGAGGATCGCGGGGTCTTTCTTCACGCCGCAGTGAATGCCCGCGGCTTTGAAACCAGCGGGCAAGGGGATCAAGTTGTCGGACATCGCTGTTTTCCCGGAATGTAGGTCAGCCTTTCCAGACGGACGCGGTTGAGTTTGCGGACGATTCTGAAATTGCGTCAGGCTGGAAAGCCTGACCTACGGCTTGTCAATTTGGCGTGGTTCATCGAAGCAGACCGAAGATCGACCGACACGAACTGTCACATTGGCACGACGAAAACGCACGGTTCAAGCCGCGTCGGCGTTGGCCTGCAACGACACCACGATCAGCTTTGAAACTGTAGCCACAGAGTTTCAAAGAGTTAAGTCAACCGATGCGTGTGCCGTCCTGGAGTCGCCTCGTCGCACACTGGTTCGGAACGCCCGTTGCATTTTGACTTTGCTGTCCCGACTGGACCCAGTCGAGAACCTGTTTGGCTCGATCACATCTGTTACTTGTTGGGAAAGTTTGAATCAAAGGAGGTGTCCCATGTTGCTGAGTACTCGACGATTCGCGTTTCCGTCTGCCGATCCGTTCACGTCCATGCGGCGCGAGATGGATCAACTGTTTGGCCGTTTCCTGAACGAAGCGCCCGAAAACGGCGGGGCCACTCGCGGCTGGTACGCACCGGTCGCCATGTGAGATGACGCGGGGAAAGTGTTCCTCGAAGTGGAACTGCCCGGCGTGAAAAAGGACAAGCTCGACCTGACCGTTCACAATGGAGTGCTGCACATCCGCGGCGAACGAACGGCATCGGAAGGCGAACGGAACTACTGGATCAATGACCGGCTGTTCGGCACATTCGAGCGAGCCATCGCGCTGCCGGATGACGTGGACGCCGACAGTATCGACGCCCACCTGACCGATGGTGTGCTGTGCATCGCGCTGACGAAGCGGCCTGAAGCTCAGCCGAAGAAGTCACCGTCAAGGGCTGATCGAGGTGTCCTCCTGCTCGACTTGGACAAGCAGGATGACAGCGAGTGATGCGGGGAGAGCCGATTCTCCAATCGTCGGCTCGCCCCGCGTTTCTTTTTGAGGCGAACCGCATCAGCACCGCACCGTTTTCCGCCTCCTGCCAACCCGGCCCATCGACTCGATTTTCTGGATCGTCTCAACGGCGGACGGGACCTTGCACGCCGTATCTCCCATTTCCACATCCACCTTGCCGATCTTCTTGGCCGTGGCTTTCGCCTTGGCGAGCAACGGCTTGACATACGATCCAACTGAAATGACGAAGCCATTCATGCAGTAACGCACGCGGTTCGGCGCTTTCGCGATTTCCTTCTCCACGCGCGCCAGCAACCTGGTGATTTCGGCCAGGTCGAGTTCCGAATCCGGTGTGAGGGCGAGCCAACCCGAGTAGGCGTTCCAACCCGCCACCGCCACCGATTCCTTCGAGGAATCGATCCATTTGAGTGCCACATCGCGGGCGAAGTGACTTTCCGCGGCGACCCAGGCCACCGTGTACTCCGAGATAATCCCCCAATCGGCCGACTTGCACCAGGCGTCGAGTTTCTTGCGTGTCATCTGCCGCGGATCGACCACAAGCCCGGCGAGGTACATCGCGTCGAGATTTCCCGTGCGATAGAGTTCGAGCGCCACCGCCTGATTCCCCTTGAGCTTTTTGGCGACCACCTTGAGGTCTCCAATCTTGACGCCGTACACGTCGCCCTTCGCCCCGTGCCGGATGTACGTTTTGAGCTGCTGAGGATTCCCGAGCCGCTTGAGTTCCGCCATCACTTCGCCGGTCGTCATGTTGTGCTCTTCGATTTGGAGTTGGACCGCAGACTTGATTCCCCGTGTTCGCTCGCAGCAAGGGAGTGATCTTCGGGTCGCTCGCACGCCGCGTCAAGCAAGCGAATTGGAATACCGCGGCCTCTGCGGTAAGACTTCGCCCGGTGGCGACATTCGCTGGACCTGTTCTTGGTACGCGGCCATACTGTCTCGCCGCACCGCTGTTCAACACGCACGAAGGAGGCTCGCATGGCGACAGACATCACCTGGTTTGGCCACGGCACGTGGATGGTGCAGACCGGTCCGCACCGCATCGTGATTGACCCGTTCTTCAACGACAACCCGGCGTCTCCCGTGAAGTCGTCGCAGGTGCAGGCCGATTTCCTGCTGGTATCGCACGGACATTTTGATCACGTGGCGGACGCGGCCGAGATCGCCAACCGATGTGGCGCGACGGTCGTGTCGAATTTCGAAATCTGTCAGTGGTTCTCGAAACAGCACGGCGTGAAGCACACGGAATCGATGAACCTTGGCGGAACGATCGACCTGCCGTTCGGGCGGGTGAAATCGACCATCGCGCATCACAGTTCGGAACTGCCCGACGGATCGTACGGCGGCAACCCCGGCGGCTTTCTGCTGATGCTGCGAGAGACCGGCCACCGGATTTACTTTGCGGGGGACACCGCGCTGTTCCTCGACATGCAACTGATCGGTGCCGGTGGTCTCGATCTGGCCGTGCTGCCGATCGGCGACCGGTTCACGATGGGCCCGGACGATTCGCTCGAAGCCGTGCGACTGCTCAACCCGCGCCGCGTCGCCGCGTCGCACTTCAACACCTGGCCGCCGATCGCTCAGGACGCAACCGCCTGGGCCGCCCGAGTCCGCTCCGAAACCAAGGCCGAACCAGTCGTGCTCGAACCGGGCGGAAAGTTCACCCTCTGAGTAGCCACGCTCGCCAAGTGCGTGGGAAAGCTTGCGGAACACTCACGCTTTTGCAAGCGTGGCTACGGAAGCAACGCCGTCGTTTCCGGGAAGCCGCACATCAGGTTGAAGTTCTGGACGGCGACGCCGGACGCGCCTTTGATCAAATTGTCGAGGCACGAGATCACGATGGCCCGACCTCGGGCGACGCGGACGGTGATGTCGCAAAAGTTCGTGTTCGCGGAATCCTTCGTGGAGGGCAGGTGATCGACCACGCGGATGAAGGATTTTCCCGCGTAGAACTCGCGCACGGCGGCCAGCAGGTCGGCCTGCGTGGCCGATCGCGCCAGGCGGCCGTAGCAGGTGGCGTGGATGCCGCGGTCCATCGGGATCAGGTGCGGCGTGAAGATGATTTCGACGGGCCGACCGGTGGAATCGCTGAGCACCTGTTCGATCTCGGGCGCGTGGCGATGGGCATAGCCGACGGAGTAGGCAGACACCCCTTCGTTGCATTCCGAGAAGAGCGTGGTCATTTTCGGAGTACGACCGGCTCCCGAAACGCCGCTCTTCGCGTCGATGATGATGCCGGTGGGTTCGATCCAGCCTCCCTTGAGCAGCGGGGCCAGAGCCAGAATCGACGCGCTCGTGTAACAGCCGGGGTTCGCGATCAACTTCTGATCGGGAATTTTTTCCGACCAAAGTTCGGGCAGGCCGTAAATCGTCGTCGCCAGCCGATCGGCGTCGGTGTGCTTGTGGCCGTACCATTTTTCGTAGACGGCCGGGTCATGCAGCCGGTAATCGGCGGACAGGTCGCACACGCGACAGCCGCCGTCGAGCAACGCCGGGATCGCTTCCATGCTGGCGACGTGCGGCAGCGCACAAAACACGAAGTCCGCCCGTTCGGCCACCTGCGCCGGCGACAAATCCTCGCACCGAACGTCCAGCCGCCCGGCGAGCGATTGATGGATCGAACTGACGTGCGGCGCCCCCTCCTGCCGCGTGGTCAAAGCCGTGATCTTGGCCTGCGGATGTCGCAGCAGAATCTTGATGAGTTCCAGAGCGGTGTAACCGGTGGCTCCAAGGATGGCGACGCGGGGCATGGTGGTGGTCCGTGGAAAACAAAAGGAGTGACGACGATGTAGGACGGCCCTTCCGGGCCGTCGCAGTATTGAGGACAAGGGTCATGCTGACGGCCCGGAAGGGCCGTCCTCCGAAACCTCACAGCCTCGGAGTGAAAGACGACGATACGGCGAACTGGCCCCAACCCTCCATTCGATTGTAGAGCGACGCGGCGGAGCCGCAACCAAGCCGTAGGATGTCCGCCCTCGGCCGTCCTGCCAGGGTGCGTTCTCAACGACGGACGGCCGAGGGCGGCCATCCTACGACGATTTGACACCGGCCCTGCTGACCCGGTTCGCAATCACGATTCCTTCCGAAGCTCAAGTCGTGAGTCTTCCCGATCGGAACTCTCCCGAGTTCCGTTATACTCGCGGGGCATTGCCCACGAGGTTAATCGGGGCGATTGCCGCATTTGCGCCCCCCGGCCAGTCGATGCAAAGAACTTCTGCCTGTGCCAACACAAGCTCTGTGGCCCGTGCCTGCTTGTCCGGTGGATAGCCGTATTTGCGAAGGATGCGCTTGATGATGACCCGTAGGTTGGCCCGCACGTTCTCCCGGACCGTCCAGTCGATGGTCAGATTGTTCCGCACGGCCCTCACCAGGTCCTGGGCGATTAGCTTCAAAACCTCGTCGCCGAGCACCTTGACCGCGCTGTCGTTCACCTCCAGCGCGTCGTAGAACGCGATCTCGTCGTCCGTCAGGCCAAGTTGCTCGCCGCGTTGCTGGGCTTCGCGCATGTCCTTCGCCAGCCCGATCAACTCCTCGATCACCGCAGCCGTCTCGATGGCTCGGTTTTGGTAGCGAGTAATCGACTTCTCCAGCATTTCCCTGAACGAGCGCGCCTGCACGACGTTCTTCTTCGCCCGTTGTTTGATCTCGCCGCTCAAAAGCTTCCGCAGCATCTCCACCGCCAAGTTGCGTTGCGGCAAGCCGCGCACCTCGGCGAGAAACTCATCCGACAAGACGGAGATATCCGGTTTCTTCAATCCCGCCGCAGCGAAGATGTCGATGACCTCGTCGGACGAGACGGCCCGCGACACGATCTGCCGGATGGCGTGGTCGATCTGGCTCGGATCACGTGGCTCCCCGCCCGCCGACTTGGTCAACACCGACTTGATCGCCTGAAAAAACGCCACGTCATCGACTACCGCCAGCGCCTCGTCGGCCGGCACCGCCAGTGCAAACGCCTTGGACAGCTCGACGACCGCCTTGACGAACCGGTTCTTGCCGTCGTCCTGCTTCAGAATGTGTTCCTGCGCGGCCGGCAGGATGCCGAGTTTCTGCGTGGCATTCCCCGCCGCCCAGGTCGAATGGTCGAAGCCGTGGAAGAAGGCCGCACAGACCTCGTACTTCTCCCGCATCAGGGCGACCGCTTCGTCCTGGTCGATCGCCGTCTGCCCCTTGCCGCCGCTCTCCGTGTAGGTGGCCAGGGCCTGCTTCAGCTCGTGGGCCAGACCCAGGTAATCGACCACCAGCCCGCCGGGCTTGTCCGTGAAGACGCGGTTCACCCTCGCGATCGCCTGCATTAGCCCATGGCCACGCATCGGCTTGTCGGCGTACATCGTGTGCAGGCACGGCGCGTCGAACCCCGTCAACCACATGTCGCGGACGATCACGATCTTGAACGAGTCGGCCGCGTTCTTGAACCGCTTGGCCAACTCCTCGCGGCGCGGCTTCGAGCGGATGTGTGGCTGCCAGTCCTGCGGGTCGGTCGCCGAGCCGGTCATCACGACTTTCAAGACGCCCTTGTCGTCGGCGGCGTGGTGCCATTCGGGCCGCAAGGCGATCAACGCCTTATACAGGTCGATGCAGATGCGCCGGCTCATGCAAACGATCATCGCCTTGCCGTCCATCGCCTCCAGCCGTTTCTCCCAGTGGGCGACCAGGTCGGCGGCCACCAGTTTGATCCGCTCGTCGGCCCCGACCAGCGCTTCGAGCGCAGCCCATTTTGTCTTGAGCTTCTCTTTGTGCGATGTTTCCTCGCCCTCGGTCGCTTCCTCGAACTCGGCGTCGAGTTTCGGCTTCTTGGCCTCGTCGAGGTTCAGCTTCGCCAGCCGGCTTTCGTAATAGATCGGCACCGTCGCGCTGTCCTTCACGGCCCGCTCGATGTCGTAGACGCTGACGTAGTCGCCGAAGACCGCCCGCGTGTTGGCGTCGGCCTTCTCGATCGGCGTACCAGTGAAGCCGATGAACGACGCTCCCGGCAGCGCATTCCGCATGTGGGCCGCGAACCCGTCCACGAAGTCGTACTGGCTGCGGTGCGCCTCATCCGCCATCACCACGATGTTCCGCCGATCCGACAAGAGCGGGAACTTCGCCTCGTCGGCCGTGGGGAAGAACTTGTGAACCGTGGTGAAGATCACCCCGCCCGAATCGGTCTTGAGCAGTTCGCGCAGATGCCCGCGGCTCTCGGCCTGCATCGGCTCCTGCCGCAGCAGTTCCTTGCACCGCGCGAATGTACCGAACAGTTGCTCGTCGAGGTCGTTGCGGTCGGTCAGCATCAGGATGGTCGGGTTCTTCATCGCCGGTTCGAGCACCACCCGCCCGGCATAGAACGCCATCGTCAGGCTCTTGCCCGATCCCTGCGTGTGCCAGACAACGCCGACACGGCGGTCGCCGCCCGCCCCGGTCGCCTTGATCGTCGCCGCCAACGCCAGGTTCACCGCGTGGAACTGGTGATACCCCGCCATCTTCTTGACGAGTTTGCCGCCGCCCTCGTCCTCGAACACGATGAAGTGCCGGACCAGTTGCAGGAATCGCGTCTTCTCGAACACGCCCTCCAGGACGATTTGCAACTCCGGCATTGCCGCCGGGGCCAGTTGCTCGCCGGCGATGGTCCGCCAGGGCATGAAGCGTTCCTTGTCGGCCGTCAGTGTGCCGATGCGGGCCGCGAGCCCGTCGGAAATGACCAGCGCCGCGTTCCAGGTGAACAGCGACGGGATTTGCGACTTGTACGTCTGCAACTGGTTGAACGCGCTCCAGATGGTTGCGTTCTCGTCGGCGGCGTTCTTGAGTTCCAGCACCGCCAGCGGCAGGCCGTTGACGTACAGCACCACGTCCGGCCGCCGCTCGTGCTTGTTCTCGACGACCGTCAGTTGGTTCACGGCGAGGAAGTCATTGTTCGCCGGGTCGTCAAAGTCGATGACGCGGACGATGTCGCCCCCCATCGAGCCGTCCTGGCGCTGGTACTCGACCGGCACGCCCTCGACCAGCAGCCGGTGCATGGCGTGGTTGCCGCCCACCAGCGACGGCGAATCGGGAATCGTCAGCTTGCGGAACGCTTCCTCGATGGCACTGGCCGGCACCTTCGGATTCAGTTGGACCAGTGCGGCCCGCAGCCGATCCGCCAGGACCACCCGGCCATAGTCACCGCCGCGCTCGGAATCGATGATATCCGACCCGTGGGCGACGGCGTAGCCCAGCCCGGCCAGCCAATCAAGGGCCGCTTCTTCGACGACAGATTCGGTGAAGGTCATGTCATTTCCCCACGAGCCGGAAGCGTAAGCGACGGATTGACGTTCTTTGAATCCGTCCGTCGCTCGTCATGTTCGTTGCGGCCATCGAATCGCGCCATAGGCTCGCCTTGCTCGTCGATTACGTAGACGCATTTCGCCGCCAGCGCTTCTTCCGAGTTCAACCACAGTGTGCTGCCGTGCTGCGTCCAGCGGTCGCGGTCGGCAACTTCCTGGAACGCTTCGCGCAGCCGGCGGCTCGCCCACGCCTTGAAGTCGGCCATTACTTTTTCCGGTTTCGCCGACGCGGTCACCACGATGTGTACATGATTGGTGCGGACGTGGACGGCCCTTAGTTTCCATTGGCGATGGTGAGCCACCTCGCGGATCGTTCGAAGGACAACTTCGCGCCGCTGTTCATCGAGAAAATAGGGTTTCTGCCGCAAGCCCCTCCGACGCGAGGCTTCCAGTGCCGGGTCCACGGGAAGAACCGGCGTCCCCGGCGCGTTGTGCTGACGATCCACCGAACCCGGAGCGCGCCCATGCAGCCACGTTCCGTACGTCGAGAACGTGATGAAGTAAGCGAGTGGTTCTGCCATGATTTTCTCCACGAGCCGGAAGCGTTTCCACGAGCCGGAAGCGTTTCCACGAGCCGGAAGCGTCAGCGACGGATGGCGAGTGAAACCGTCGCTGACGCTTCCGGCTCGTTACGTAATCCTCCCCACGATCCGC
>Ga0233425_10003438_pt1 | contig 28682 bp, 33 predicted proteins | sample Watercolumn_Towu_2_FD_181712 | JGI IMG/M metagenome (GOLD analysis project Ga0233425, IMG submission 181712) | Freshwater microbial communities from Lake Towuti, South Sulawesi, Indonesia - Watercolumn_Towuti2014_140_MG | ecosystem: Environmental > Aquatic > Freshwater > Lake | place...
CGACCTGCTGTCGCAGGCCGAGCACGACCCGGCCTCGCAATGCGTGCTGATCGCCGACGACGCGGGCTTCGCCGACCGCGTGGCCGCGGCGGTGGACCGCATCCTGGCCGCGCTGCCGCGGCGCGATATCGCGGAGCGGAGCTGGCGTAAGCACGGCGCGATCCTGGTGGTCGCAGACCTCGCGCGCGACGCGCCCGCCATCGTCGATGCGCTGGCGCCCGAGCATGTCGAGCTGGCGCTGCCCGATCCGGAAGCCCTGGCGCGGCGCATTCGCAACGCGGGCGCGGTGTTCCTGGGCGCCCACACGCCCGAGGCGATCGGCGACTACGTGGCCGGGTCGAACCACGTGCTGCCCACCTCGCGCGCGGCGCGGCACGCCTCGGGCCTGTCGGTGCTGGACTTCATGAAGCGCACGTCGCTGGTGGCCTGCGCGCCCGGCTCGGCCCGCACCATCGGCCCGGCCGCGGTCGCGCTGGCCGAGGCCGAGGGGCTCGCGGCGCACGCGCTCGCGGTCCGGCTGCGCCTGGGCAAGAAATGAGCCGCCCGGGCGGCCCAGGCGGACCGGCCGATCCCCCGTCGCGCAGCGACCGCATCGCCGCCATCACGCTGGACGAGAAGAGCGTGGTGCGGCGCGCGCCCGAGATCGAGCACGAGCGCGCGGTCGCGATCTTCGACCTGATCGAGGAGAACAGCTTCCGCCTCCGGGGCGGACCGCCGGGGCCCTACGCGCTGCACCTGAGCGTCAAGGAGAACCGCCTGGTGCTGGACGTGCGCGACGCGGCGGAAAAGCCGATCGAGACCGTCACCCTGCCCGCGGCCTCGCTGCGCAAGATCATCAAGGACTATTTCCAGGTCTGCGAGAGCTATTTCGCGGCGATCCGCCATTCCGCGCCGTCGCAGATCGAGGCGATCGACGTAGGCCGGCGCGCGCTGCACAACGAGGGCTCGGACCTCTTGCGCGAGCGGCTCAAGGACAAGGTCGAGCTCGACCTCGGCACCGCCCGGCGCCTGTTCACGCTGGTCTGCGTGCTGCACGTCCGGGGCTGAGGCCTTGCGCGGCGGTTCTCCCCCCTCCCTTTCCCTCCCCCTCAAGGGGGGAGGGGACTCTCTTTTGAGTCCCCCCTCCCCTGGAGGGAGGGGGATAGGGGGAGGGGACGTCGCGGCAAGCGGCGTGCATCGAGGCTAGCCGCATGGCCGCGTTGCCCAGTTCGGTCCTGTTCGCGTGCAACGAGAACGCCGTGCGCTCGCCCATGGCCGAGGCGATCCTGAAGCATCTCCTGGGCAAGCGGGCGTATGTGGATTCGGCGGGCCTGCGCGCCGGCCGGCTCGACCCGATGGCGGTCGAGGTGCTGAAGGAGATCGGCATCGACGTATCGCGCCACAAACCCAAGACCTTCGACCAGCTCGAGGACGGTTTCTACGACCTGATCGTCACCTTGAGTCCGGAGGCGCAGCACCGCGCCGTCGAGCTCACCCGCACCATGGCGTGCGAGGTGGAGTTCTGGAACACGTTCGATCCCACCATCGTCGAGGGCACGCGCGAGCAGCGCCTCGCCGCCTACCGCGAGGTGCGCGACACGCTGGTGCGCCGGATCAAGGCGCGGTTCCGGGCCGAGGCCGCCTGACGGCGCCGGGCGCGGGCAGGCCGGCGCCGCAGGGCCTATACGCCCGCAAGCAGCACGTCGATGGCGGCTACGACCGCGTCGCGGGATTCGGCCAGCGATCCGATCCGGCGGCCGAGCGCGGCCTTCCGCACGCCGGCGATGTGAGTCGTCGCCAGGGCGCACCGCTTGCCCTCGACCGCGAATTCGGGGTTCAGGCGGCTGACCGCGACTCCAAGCAGGCCGAGCGGCGTCAGCGGTATGACCACGCGAATGCCGAAGTCGGCCAGCAGGTCGGATTGGATATCGACGAGGAACGGAAACCGGGGCCGGGTCGCCGGGTTGGGGTTTTCGTGGATGTCGAACTGGGCCATCAGAATTCCCTGAGCCCGTCGCTCCATACCCCGTGTTTCTCGACGAATTCATTGTGCGCCTCGATCGCCGCCTTGTTGTCCTCCCGCCATTTCTGCCAGCGCCGCTGGCGCAGCACGTCGCCGAGATGCGCCTCGACCACCGCCGACAGGTTCATCCCCGCCGCGCGCGCTTCCTTCAACAGCGCGCCGTCGATCGAAAGATTGACCGGCCGCTTCCTGCCCGGGGCCTTCCTGCCGATGCCCTGAAACTGCCGGGCCTCTTCCCGCAAAACCCGCTTCTTGTGCCGCTTCATCCCGGCCTCCACCTTTTGAATGCGCATAATCTATGCGCATAAGTCATGCGCATCAACCGGCGACGTCGTCCTCCCGCCCGTCCACCACCCGGCGCGCGATGGCGTAGGAGAACCCGGCGCGCGCGAGGGCCGCCAAGTCCTTCAAGCGCCGCTCGCGCCGGCGCTTGGGGTCGCCGTAGGGCCCGAGCCGGCGCTTGCGCGCGAACGCGACGGCCGCCGTAAGGTCGGCCTCCTCCCCCGCTCCGCCCGCTTCCTCCAGCGCTGCCTGCGCCACGCCGGCGCCGACGCCTTTCTGCGCGAGCTTCTGGCGGATGCGCCGCGCCGACGCGCCGCGCCGGCGCAAGGATTCCGCCGCGGCCTCGGCGTAGCGCCGGTCGTCCACCAGGCCCGCTTCGGCGTAGCGCGCGACCAGCGCGTCGACCCAGCCCGCGCCCTCCTTGCGGTCGGTGCCGTGGAACCGCGCCGAGCGGTCGACCCGGCGCATCAGCACGCGGCGCAGATTCGCAGCCGAGCTCGCGTAGCGTTCCAGGTAGTGCAGCGCCGCCTTCTCCAGCAGCTCGGGCGAGACCGGCTTGGGGCCTTTCCGGGGACGGCGCGCGAAGCTCATGGCGCGAACGATGCCACGGCTGCTTGCCCGGCGCCACGCCACGGTCTATGAGGGCGGCACGCGTTCGGGCCTCGTCCTTCGACAGGCTCAGGTTGAGGCCCGAACACCTACACCCTCGTGCTGAGCCTGTCGAAGCATGAGGGTAGGAGCGATCCATGCCCGTCGCGCGCCGATTCGGCCCCGTCAACTGGCTGGGCCTGTGGACGCTGTACCAGAAGGAGGTGCGGCGATTCTGGAACGTGTCGACGCAGACCATCGCGGCGCCGGTCGTCACCACGCTGCTGTTCCTCGCGGTGTTCGCCCTGGCGCTCGGCAGCGGCAGCGTGGCCGTGGCGGGCGTGCCCTACATCCAGTTCCTGGCGCCGGGCCTCATCGTGATGGCGATGACGCAGAACGCCTTCGCCAACACCTCGTCCTCCCTGGTGATCGCCAAGGTGCAGGGCAACATCGTGGACCTGCTGATGCCGCCCTTGTCGCCGGCCGAGCAGACCGCGGGCCTGGCGCTGGGGGGCCTGACGCGCGGGCTCGTGGTGGGCGCGGCGGTGTGGCTCGCCATGGTGCCGTTCACCGGCTTTTACGTGCACAGCGCGTTCTTCGCGCTCTTCCACGCCGCGGCGGCGTCGCTGATGCTCTCGCTTCTGGGCGTGCTGGGCGGGCTGTGGTCGGAGAAGTTCGACCACCTCGCGGCAGTCACGAATTTCGTCATCACCCCCCTCGCGTTCCTCAGCGGCACGTTCTACTCGACCGAGCGCCTGCCCGAGCCGTGGCTGACCGTGGCGCACCTCAACCCGTTCTTCTACATGATCGACGGCTTCCGCTACGGCATGACCGGGCATGCCGACGGCAGCCTCGCCGCCGGCCTCGCGGTGATGGCGGCGGCGAACGCGGCGCTGGCCGCGCTGGCGCACCGGCTGTTCGCGTCCGGCTACAAGCTCAAGCCGTGAGCGCCCCGCGCGCGCTCAGGATCGGCTGCGGCGCCGGGTTCGCGGGCGACCGCATCGACGCCGCCGCGATCCTGGCGGAGCGCGCGGAGCTGGATTTCCTGGTGCTGGAGGTGCTGGGCGAGCGCACCGTGGCCCTGGCGCAGCTGCGCAAGCTCAAGGACCCGCGCGCGGGCTACGACGCGCTGCTCGAGCGGCGCATGCAGGCGCTGCTGCCGATCCTCAGGCGCAAGGGCACGCGGCTGGTCTCGAACATGGGCGCCGCCAATCCGCTCGCGGCCGCGGAGAAGGTGGCGGAGATCGCGCGGCGGCTCGGCCTCAGGCTCAAGGTGGCGGCCGTCTTGGGCGACGACGTGCTGGACCGGCTCGACCTTGGCGCGCCCACGCTCGAAACCGACAAGCGCCTCGGCGATCTCGGCGAGATCGTCTCGGCCAACGCCTATCTCGGCGCCGAGCAGCTCATGCCCGCGCTGGCGTCGGGCGCCGAGGTGATCGTCGCGGGGCGCGTGGCGGATCCCTCGCTGTTCGTGGCGCCCCTGGCGGCCCAATTCGGCTGGCGGCTCGACGACTGGGCGCGGCTGGGGCGCGGCACGGCCGTCGGGCACCTGCTCGAATGCGCGGGCCAGCTCACCGGCGGCTACTTCGCCGACCCCGGCCGCAAGGACGTGCCGGACCTGGCGAATCTCGGCTTCCCGTTCGCGGAAGTCGATGCCGAGGGCAACGCCGAGTTCGCGACGCCCCCGGGCACCGGCGGCCGCGTGACTGTCATGACCGCTAGGGAGCAGATGTATTACGAGGTGACCGATCCCGGCGCGTACCTCACGCCCGACGTTGCCGCGGACTTCTCGAACGTGACCATCCGCGAAACCGCGCCCGGGCGCGTGGCGGTCGGCGGCGCCGGCGGCGGGCCCAGGCCCGCGACGCTCAAGGTCACCGTGGGCTATCGCGGCGGGTTCATCGGCGAGGGCGAGATTTCCTATGCCGGGCCCGGCGCCGCCGCGCGCGGGCGGCTCGCGGCCGAGATCGTCCGGCAGCGCCTGCACGGCGCGGTCGAGGAGCTGCGCGTGGAGCTGATCGGCGCGGACGCGGCGCACCGGCGCGTCTTCGGCAACCGGCCCGAGCCCTACGAGGTGCGGCTGCGCGCCGCGGGCCGGGCGCGCGACTTCGCGGCGGCCGAGCGCGTGGGCGAGGAAATCGAGGCGCTCTACACCAACGGCCCGGCGGCGGGCGGCGGCGTCCGGCGCGTGACGCGCGAGGTGATCGGCGCGGTGTCCGCGCTGGTCCCGCGCGCCGCGGTCGCTTGCGAAACCCGCCTGATCGAGGCCTGAGCGGCGATGGCGAAACTCTACGATCTCGCGCATTGCCGCTGCGGCGACAAGGGCGACACGCTGATCGTCTCGCTGTTCGCGTACAAGGACGCGGACTTCCCGCTGCTGAAGGAGCGGGTGACGGCCCAACGCCTGGCCGAGCACCTGAAGGGTATCGTCGCAGGAGAGGTCAAGCGGTTCGAGCTGCCGAACGTCGCGGGGCTCCAGTTCGTGTGCACCCGCGCGCTCGCGGGCGGCGTCACCTCGGCGCTGACGCTCGACACCCACGGCAAGACCCTCAGCTACGCCGTCCTCGAAATGACGGTGTGAGCGCGCCTTTGCTATAGTGCCGCTTGAGGCCGCGCGAGACGGCGGGGGAAGGGCATGGAACGCAGGCTGGCCGCGATACTGGCCGCCGACGTGGCGGGCTACAGCCGCCTGATGGAGGCGGACGAGGCGGGCACGCTCGCCCTCTTGACCCGCCACCGCGCGGAGCTGATCGAGCCCGCGGTCGCGCGCCACCGCGGGCGCGTGGTCAAGCTGATGGGCGACGGCATCCTCGCGGAGTTCGGCAGCGTGGTCGAGGCGGTGGGCTGCGCCGCCGAGATCCAGCGCGGCATGGCGGAACGCAACGCGGCGCCGGCGGGCCGGCGGCTCGAGTTCCGCGTCGGCGTGCATCTCGGCGACGTGATCGCCGACGGCGCGGACATCTACGGCGACGGCGTCAACATCGCCGCGCGCCTCGAAAACATCGCCGAGCCGGGCGGCATCCGCCTCTCGCGCCAGGCCTTCGACCAGGTGGAAGGCAAGCTGGAACTGGCGTTCCGCGCGCTGGGGCCGCAGCAGCTCAAGAACATCGTCAAGCCCGTGGAGGTGTTCGCGGTCGATCTCGACGGCGCCACGGGCAAGCCGCGCGCGGCGCTGAAGCAGGAGATCAAATACTGCCGCACCGCCAAGGGCGTGCGCCTCGCCTATGCCACGGTGGGGTCGGGGCCGCCGCTGGTGAAGACCGCGAACTGGCTGAACCATCTGGAATACGACTGGGAAAGCCCGGTGTGGCGCCATGTGCTGCACGGCCTGGCGCGCGAGCGCACGCTGATCCGCTACGACGCGCGCGGCAACGGCATGTCGGACTGGGACGTGGACGAGATTTCGTTCGAGGCCTGGGTGCGCGATCTGGAAACAGTGGTCGAGGCGGCGGGCGTCAAGCGATTCCCGCTGCTGGGCATATCGCAGGGCTGCGGGGTGTCGATCGCCTATGCCGTACGGCATCCCGAGCGCGTGTCGCACCTCGTTCTCTACGGCGGCTACGCGGTGGGGTGGAATCGACGCGCGCGCAGCGACGAGGAAAAAGAAGAAGGCGCGGCGATGCTGACACTGATGCGCCTTGGATGGGGCAAGGCCGATCCGGCCTTTCGGCAACTGTTCACCTCGCAGTTCATTCCCGACGGCACGAAGGAGCAGGCGGACTGGTTCAACGAGCTGCAACGCAAGACCGCCTCGCCGGAATGCGCCGTGCGCTATCTCAAGGCCACGGGCGACACCGACGTGAGCGGATTGCTGGCCAGCGTGCAGACGCCCACCCTGGTCATGCACGTGCGCGGCGACGGGCGCGTGCCGTTCGAGGCGGGGCGCAGGATGGCGGCGGGGATTCCCGGCGCGCGGTTCGTGGCGCTCGAGGGCCGCAACCATTTGTTCCTGGAGAACGAGCCCGCGGCCCAGCGGTTCTTCGAGGAGATCGAGCTGTTCCTGAAGGCGTGAGGCGTGCGGCCTTACGCCAGCTTCTCGCCCAACAGCTTCTCCAGCGCCTGGCGCAGGGGCTTCGCCAGCTTGCGCGGCGCGACGTCGAGGCCCCGGCCCAGCGCCTCGGTCGCGACGCGCAGGATTTCGGCGCGCGCCCGCGTCTTGTCGCTGCCGTCCACCACGTGCCATGGCGCGAAGCGCGAGGAGGTGCGCTTGAGCATCTCGCGCCGCGCCTTTTCGTATTCCTCCCACAGGCGGTGCGCGCGCAGGTCGGCTTCCGTGAGCTTCCACTGCTTGTACGGCGCGAGCGCGCGCTGGCGGAAGCGGCGCAGCTGCTCGCGCTTGGTGATCGCGACGAAAAACTTGACCAGCCGCACGCCGTCGTCGGCCAGAAGCTTCTCGAACGCGACGATCTCGTCGTAGGCGCGCTGCCAGTCCGGCCGGGGCGCGAGCTTCTCCACGCGCTCCACCAGCACGCGCCCGTACCACGAGCGGTCGAAGATCGCGATGGCGCCCGGCGCGGGCAGGCGGGTCCAGAAGCGGTGCAGGTAATGGTGCCCGGCCTCGCTGTCCTCGGGCGGGCCGATCGGCCAGACATGCACGCCGCGCGGATCGAGCCGCGCGGTCAGGCGCCGGATCGCGCCGCCCTTGCCCGCCGCATCGGGCCCCTCGAACACCAGCACCATGCGCCGGCGGTCGCGGAAGCAGGCCTGCTGGATTTGCAGCATGCGGATCTGAAGCCGCGCGATCTCGTCCAGCGCGGCCTGTTTGCGGTCTTTGGCCATGCGTTTCCCCGGCGCATCTTGCGCCCGCGCGCCGGCCATGCACAAGCGCCCCTTGCCCTGGCGCGGGGCGCCGCGCCATAACTGCGCGCCGCAACGGAGACCTGCCATGGCCGAATCCCGGAACGTCCCGCCGCACGCGCCGCCGCTCGCTGGCGTGCGCGTGCTCGACCTGTCGCGCATCCTCGCGGGGCCGTGGTGCACCATGATCCTCGCCGACCTCGGCGCCGACGTGATCAAGGTCGAGCCGCCGGGGACGGGCGACGACACGCGCAGCTGGGGCGGCAAGGTGGCGGGCAACGAGAGCACCTATTACCTGTGCGCCAACCGCAACAAGCGCGGCATCGCGGTCGACCTCGCCAAGCCCGAGGGGCGGCGCCTGGTCCAGGCGCTGGCGAAGAAGTCCGACGTGCTGATCGAGAACTTCAAGCTGGACGGCCTGAAGAAGTTCGGGCTCGACTATCCCGCCGCGGCCGCGCTCAATCCGCGCCTTATCTATTGCTCGATCTCGGGCTACGGGCGGACGAGCCCGGCGGCCGCCCGCGCGGGCTACGACGTGGTGATCCAGGGCGAAAGCGGCATGATGTCGATCAACGGCGAGCCGGGCGCGCCGCCGCTGCGCATCGGCGTGGCCGTGGCGGACCTGACCACCGGCATGTACGCGGCGCAGGCGATCCTCGCGGCGCTCTACGCGCGCGGGCGCACGGGGCGCGGGCAGCATATCGACCTTGCGCTTTTGGACTGCGCGATGGCGAACCTGGCGAATCTCGCGTCCTCCGCACTCGTCACCGGCAAGTCGCCGACACGCTTCGGCAACGCGCATCCCGACATCGCGCCCTACCAGACCTTCAAGGCCGCCGACGGCGACGTGGTCGTGGCGGTGGGCAACGACGGCCAGTTCCGCCGCTTCTGCACCATCGCGGGCCTGCCCGGCCTTGCCGACGATCCGCGCTTCCTCACCAACCCGCTGCGCAGCCGGAACCGCGGCGAGCTGGTCCCGCTGCTGGCGGCGAAGATCAAGGACAAGCCGCGCGCCCACTGGATGCAGGCGATGCTGAAGGAGGGCGTGCCGGGCGGCGCGGTGCGCGACCTGGTCGAGGCGCTGAACGCGCCCGAGGCCGCGGCCCGGGGCATGACGCGCATCGTCCCGCATCCGCTTGCCGGCACGGTGCGGATCATGGGCTCGCCGCTCAAGTTCTCCGACACGCCGGTGCGCGAGCCCGCGGCCCCGCCCACGCTGGGGCAGCACACCGACGAGGTGCTGAACGAGATGCTGGACCTCGACGCCGGCGCCATCGCCGCGCTGCGCCGAACCGGGGCGGTGGGGTGATTCGTTCTAGTTGTATCTGACCACCATCGTTCAATGAGCTCGGCTGCGTTCTATGGTAATATCCCTATGGTGGCATCAATTTTCGCTGAGATTTCTTTATGGACGAGGAGTCACGAATCAAGCGCCGATTTGGAAAGTGGTCCAACCCCGGAATCCCACACAGGGGGTGGAGTTGTGTTGACGTAGAAGATTTGGAGGAACCGAGCGAAATTTGCGAGATGTGCGAATTCCAAGAGGTTCGGTACGTCCACCTCATGGAGCATCCAGGTTACTCTGGAACCCTCAGAGTTGGGTGCGTCTGTGCCGGCCATATGGAAGAGAATTACAAAGCTGCGAGGGATCGTGAAAGCCGACTAAAATCTCGTGCCCGCCGACGTGCTGATCTGGTAAGACGCGAATGGGCCACCTCAATAAAGGGTAATCCTTACCTCAAGACTAGAGATTTTCTTGTAGTGCTCTTCAAGCGTGGAAACTCATGGTCTGGGGCTATAACAAATAGACAAACTGATCGAAAAGTCTTTGCCAAACGCGAATATGCAACCTTGGATGAAGCAAAATTGGCGGCGCTTAAGGCTATGGATCGACTCAAGGATAGGTAGATCGGCCAATAAAGCTCGCTGGGTTAACCACGTAATTGCTGAAATGCCAATTCGTCCTTGCGCGATAGCCATTCGCTGAACGCGCCGAACGGATCGATGTTGCGGTCGACGCTCTTGGCTGCGCGAACGGCGGCGGCGCGCGCCGCGGCCGCGGGTTTGCCTGCCTTGGACGCCGCGACCGTTCGCTCGGCCCTGTAGCCGCCGGCGCGCCGTTCGCGTGCCGCTTTTCGTGCCATGCCTGCCTCGCCGGCGGAACAGTAGTCGAAACCCGCCCTCCGGTCACCCCTCGCCGTCGAGGTAGCGCGCCTTCAAGTGCGCCTTGAAGGCGGCGTCGGAGAGCGGCGCGCCGGTCGCCTGGGTCAGCAGCTCGTCGGTGGAGAGCAGCGAGGCCTTGGCGTGGACGTTCGCCCCGAGCCACGCCAGCAGCGGCTTGAAGTCGCCGCGCGCGATGCCGGGCGCCACGTCCGGGTCGGCGCGCCGCGCGGCCCGGTAGAGCTGCGCCGCCGCCATCGCGCCCAGCGTGTAGGTGGGGAAATAGCCCCAGGCGCCGTCGGGCCAGTGGATGTCCTGCAGGCAGCCGAGCCGGTCGTCCGGCGGCGCGACGCCCAGGAGTTCTTTCATGCCGGCGTTCCACGCCGCGGGCAGGCCGGCGAGCTTGAGGTCGCCCGCGACCAGCGCGCGCTCCAGGCGGTAGCGCAGGATCACGTGCGCGGGGTAGGTCGCCTCGTCCGCGTCGACGCGGATGAACCCGCGCTCCACGCGCGTGTAGAGGCGGTGGATGTTGCCGGCGTCCCAGGCCGGGCCCGTGCCGTTGAAGGCCTTGGCCATCAGCGGCGCGGCGAATTCGAGAAACCCGCGCGAGCGGCAGGCCTGCATCTCCAACAGCAGGCTCTGGCTTTCGTGCAGCGCCATCCCCCGCGCCTCGCCCACGGGCTGGCGGCGCCACGCCGCGGGCAGGCCGCGCTCGTAGAGCGCGTGCCCGGTCTCGTGCAGCACCCCCATCAGGCCGCGCGCGAAATCGCCTTCGTCGTAGCGCGTGGTGATGCGCACGTCCTCGGGCACGCCGGCGGAGAAGGGGTGCGCCGACTCGTCGAGCCGCCCGTGCGCGAAGTCGAAGCCGATCGCGCGCATGAGCTCCTGCCCCAGCGCGCGCTGCGCCGCGGCCGGGAACGGCCCCTGGGGCGGCACGGGCCTAGGCTCGCGCGCCTGCTTTTCCAGCACCCGGTCGATGAAATCCGGCAGGAACCGCGCGAGGCCGGCGAACAGTTCGTCGATGCGCGTGGCGCGCGCGCCGGGCTCGTGCTGGTCGAGCAGCGCGTCGTAGGGCGCGAGGCCGCGCGCCGCGCCCAGCGCCTGCGCCTTTTCGCGCGTGAGGCGCAGCACCTCCTCGAGCGACGGCAGCAGCATCGTGAAGTCGGCGGCGGGCCGCGCCGCGCGCCACACCGTTTCGCTCGCCGAGCACGCCTTCGACAGCGCCGCCACGAGGTCCGCGGGCAGCGCCACGGCCGAGGTCCAGGCCCGGCGCATCTCGCGCAAGTTCGCGCGCTGCCAGCCGTCCAGGCCCGCCGCTTCGCCTTGGGCGCGCTCCAGCAGCTCGCCCATGTCCGCGCGGGTCAGCAGCTCGTGGCGCGTCACCTTGAGGGCCGCGAGCTGCTCGGCGCGCGCCGCGACGCCGCCGCTCGGCATCATCACCGACATGTCCCAGTGCAGCACGCCCTCGGCCTCGGCGAGGGCGCCGAGCCGCGCGAAGCGGGATTCCAGCTCGGCGTAAGCGGACATGTTATGGGCGAGGTTGGAAACCACAGCGAGCCATGCTCCGGAATGGATTTATCCGGCAATCCGCAGCAACGGAATGCCGATTCCAGTCCCCCCTCCCCTTGAGGGAGGGGGTTAGGGGGAGGGGCGCATGGGCAAGCGCAGGTTCGACGAACGCCGAACTACGCATCGCACCGCGATGGAGAAACCCGGTCGCGCCCAGTTCCATCGCCGCGACGTGTCGGCCGCCCCCTCCCCCTGTCCCCCTCCCGCACCGCGCGCCGGGCTCCGCCCGCCGCGCTGGGGAGGGGGGGCCGATTGGAGAGCGAATCCGCGCCGCCGGGCGGCGACACGCTGCGGCGCGCGCCCCTGGCCTACGACTCGAGCACGAACGTCAGCTCCATCGTCACCCGGTATTCGGCGATGCGGCCCTTCTCGACCTTGGCCTTCTGCTCGACCACCTCGAGGCCGGTGATGCCGCGGATGGTCTTGGCGGCGCGGGAAAGCCCCGACTTCACCGCGTCCTGGAAGCCGGTGGCGGACGATGCCGTGATCTTGGTCACGCGTGCGACGGCCATTGGGTCCTCCCTGTGGTTCGCGCGAGGGGGCGACGCGCCCCGCCGCTTCTCGAAGTCTAGATCTGGGCCCCGCCGCCTGTCGCCCCGGCCCCTACTCGTCGGCCTTGAGGCCCTTCAGCAGATAGATCACGCTGAGCGCGACCGCGAGCGCGTACCACGTCAGCGCGTATTGCAGGTGGTTGTCGGCGAGGCTCGCGTCGGTTTGCCCGCCCACCGGCAGGCCGCCCTTGTTGGGCTCGGGGCCCGCCTCGACGACCAGCGGCAGAACGCGCTCGACCTTCGCGGCGCGCGCCATCGCCGCCGGGTCGAGGTAGAACCAGAAGTTCCCCTGCTCCTGGTTCTTGGGCGCGAACCAGCCCGGCGCCTGGGGCAGGCGCGCGATGCCCTGGACCGTCGCCGGTCCCTCGATCAGCCCCTCGGCGCGGCTTTGCGGCAGCTTGCGGTCGAGCGGCACCCAGCCGCGGTCGACCAGGACGACGCTGCCGTCGGCGCGTTGCAGCGGCGTCACCACGTGGTAGCCGGGCTGGCCGCGGCGCGGGCGGTTGCCGAGGTAGAGCTCGCGGTCGTTGAGGAAGCGCCCGGAGACCTGCACGCGGCGGAAGTCGAGCCGCTCGGGATTCGCGAGCGCGCCTTGCAGCACCAACGGCGGAGCCGACAGCCGCGCCGCGCGCTCGGCGATCAGCGCGCGCTTCCACGCCATGCGGTCCACCTGCCAGGTGCCGAGCGCGAGGAGAACGCCGAGCGCCGCGAGGTAGGCGAGCGTCAGCGCCCAGCCCGGGCGGAAACGGCGGTAGAGCAGCGAGGAAGCCATCAGCGGCAAGCCGTAAGCCATAAGCCCTAAGCCGTAAGCTTAAGGCTTACCGCTTACGGCTTACAGCTCCCGGTGGCGGTATTGCAGCGCGATCAGCGTGGCCTTGAACGGCCGGAGCAGCGCCACCGCCCCCGCCAGGATCACCGGCGGCCACAGCACGAAATGCAGCCAGTCCGGGGGATGGAACGCGACCTCGACCAGGATCGCGAGGCCCACGACCGCGGCGCCCAGGATCAGGATCACGAACACGGCCGGCCCGTCGCCGCTGTCCTGCTTGCGCAGGTCGAGCCCGCAGGACGCGCACGCCGGCGCCACGGCCAGAAGCCCGCGGAACAGCTTGCCCCGGCCGCAGCGCGGGCAGCGGCACCGGAGGCCGGCGGAGAACGGCGAAACCTGCGTCAGCTCAGCTTCCCCACCAGTAGATCACGGTGAACAGGAACAGCCACACCACGTCGACGAAGTGCCAGTACCAGGCCGCGGCCTCGAAGCCGAAATGGTGGTCGGGCTGGAAGTGCCCCTTGTAGGCGCGGAACCAGCACACGGTCAGGAACGTGGTGCCGATGATGACGTGGAAGCCGTGGAAGCCCGTGGCCATGAAGAACGTGGTGGGATAGATGCCGCCCTTGAAGGCGAATCCGGCGTGGCTGTACTCGTAGGCCTGCAACGACGTGAACGCGACGCCGAGCAGGATGGTGAGCGCCAGGCCCTGCAGCAGCCCCTTGCGGTCGCCCTCGATCAGCGCGTGGTGCGCCCAGGTGACGGTGCAGCCCGAGGTGAGCAGGATCAGCGTGTTCATGAACGGCAGGCTGAACGCGTCGAACGGCACGATGCCCTGGGGCGGCCACACCCCGGTGCGCACCGACAGCGCCGCGTCGAAGAACGCCCAGAAGAACGCGACGAAGAACATCACCTCCGAGGCGATGAACAGCGCCATGCCGTAGCGGTGGTGCAGGCGCACCACGGGGGTGTGGTGGCCCTTGAACGTGGCCTCGTCGATCACGTCGCGCCACCACATCCACATGGTGAACAGGATGCCGATGATGCCGGGCGCGACCTTCCACAGGCCCGTCGCCTGCATGAACGGTTCGAGGCCTTTGCCCAGCATGTCGGGGTGCAGGTAGAACACCGTGCCGAAGGTCAAGAGCCCGGCCGAGGCCGCGCCCACGGCGGGCCAGGGGCTGGGATCGACCAGGTGGTAGGGGTGCTTCTGGGCGTGGGCGGTGTCGGCCATCGGTCGGTCTCTCCTCGTGGAACGGGTTCCGCGTCAGTTGAGCGGCTTCGCGGCGGCGGCCCCGGCGGTCCTGGGCTCGGGCGCCTTGGCGCGGTAGAAGGTGTAGCTGAGCGTGATGTGGGCCACGTCGTCGAGGTTGCGGTCTTGGGCCAGCGCCGGATCGACGAAGAAGCTGACCGCCAGCTCGGCCGACTGGCCGGGCTCGAGCCGCTGCTCGGTGAAGCAGAAGCACTGCACCTTGTCGAAATAGCCGCCGGCCTTGTCGGGCTGCACGTTGAACACGGCGGTGCCGACGATCGCCTCGCGCCCGCGGTTGCGCGCGGTGTAGAAGGCGAGCGCCGGCTCGCCGAGCCTCACCGTGATCTCGCGCTGCGCCGGCTTGAAGTCCCAGGGCAGGCCGGGATCGGTGTCGGCGTTGAAGCGCACGGTGACGGTGCGCGCGTGCGTCTCGCCCGGCGCCTTCTCGGCGCGCACCGTGGCGCCGCCGAAGCCGGTGAGCTGGCAGAACAGGCGGTAGAACGGCGCGGCGGCGAAGCTCAAGCCCACCATGACCGCGACCACGCCGGCCAGGATCAGGCCCAGCCGCCGGTTGCGCGCGCGCGTCGTGCCCCCAGCGCTCATCGCCTGTCCTTCAGAACCCCTTCATCACGTTGCCGCCCATGCGCACGATGGTGATGAAATAGAGCAGCACCACGAAGCCGACCAGCGCCAGCATCAGGGCCAGGTTCTTGCGCCGCCGCCGGCGCTGCGCCGCGTCCCGCCACTTGCCGTCCTCCCCGCTCATCCCGCCGGCCAGCCGGCGGCGCGCTCGGCGACCATCGCCGCGAACAGCACGAACAAATAGAGGATCGAGAAGCCGAACAGACGCATCGCCGAGCGGTTTTCCGCATCGCGCATCAGGCGCAGCGCCAGGGCGGCGAAGGCGAGGCCCATGCCCGCGGCGATGCCGGCATAGACCGGCCCCGCCACGCCCAGCGCGAACGGCGTCAGCGACAGCGGCAGGAGCAGCAGGGCGTAGACGAGGATCTGCCGCTTGGTCGCGCGGTCGCCCGCCACGACCGGCAGCATCGGCACGCCGGCGCGGCGGTAGTCGGCGTTCCGGACCAGCGCGAGCGCCCAGAAATGCGGCGGGGTCCAGAAGAAGATCAGCGCGAACAGCGCCAGCGCCCCAGGCCCCACCTCGTCGGTCGCCGCGGCCCAGCCGATCACCGGCGGAAACGCGCCGGCCGCGCCCCCGATCACGATGTTCTGCGGCGTGCGGCGCTTGAGCCACGCGGTGTAGACGAACACATAGAACCCGATGGTGAGCGCGAGGAGCGCCGCGGCGGCGTAGTTGACCGCGAGGCCCATCACCATCACCGACAGCAGCGCGAGGGCCACGCCGAAGCCGAGCGCGTCGCCGGGTTCGACCCGCCCCGCGGGCAGCGGGCGGCCGCGCGTGCGCTCCATCACCGCGTCGATGTCGCGGTCGTACCACATGTTGATGGCCCCGGCCGCGCCCGCGCCGACCGCGATCGCCAGCACCGCCACGCAAGCGAGGAACGGGTGCATGGTCCCGGGCGCGAGATAGAGCCCCGCGAAGCCGGTGAACACCACCAGCGACATCACGCGCGGCTTCAACAGCGCGACGAAATCGCCGACCTCCGCCTCGCCGGCGAAGCCGGCCGCGCGCGCCGTCCGCGCCGCAGTCGCTTCAGACATGGCCGAAGCCCCGCCTTATTCCGTCATGCCCGGGCGAAGTCCCGGGCATCCACGTCCCGCCCAGCGGCGATGCGCCGCGACGGCCGACGTGGATGGCCGGAACAAGTCCGGCCATGACGCTGGTGGGTTGCGCCATGGCGTGCGTTCCTCAATGCGCCTTCTCGGGCGCGATTCGCGGCAGCTCCTCGTAGCTGTGGAACGCCGGCGGGCTCGGCAGCGTCCATTCCAAGGTGGTGGCGCCGGCGCCCCAGTAGTTGTTCTCGGCCTTGGCGCCCGCGGCGAAGGTGCGGTACACGATCCACAGGAACAGGATCACGCCCGCGCCCGAGATGTAGGAGCCGAGCGAGGAGACCAGGTTCCAGCCGTGGAACGCGTCGGGATAGTCGATGTAGCGCCGCGGCATGCCCGACAGGCCCGAGAAGTGCATCGGGAAGAAGGTCAGGTTCACGCCCACGAACGTCATCCAGAAGTGGATGCGGCCGAGCGTCTCGTCGTACATGCGCCCGCACATCTTGCCGATCCAGTAGTAGAATCCGGCGAAGATCGCGAACACCGCGCCCAGCGACATGGTGTAGTGGAAGTGTCCCACCACGTAGTAGGTGTCGTGCAGCGCGATGTCCATGCCGGCGTTCGACAGCACCACGCCGGTGACGCCGCCCACCGTGAACAGGAAGATGAAGCCGATCGCCCACAGCATCGGCGTGTCGAACTTCAAGCTGCCGCCCCACATCGTGGCGATCCACGAGAAGATCTTCACGCCCGTGGGCACCGCGATCACCATGGTGGCGGCGGTGAAATAGGCGCGCGTGTCCACGTCGATGCCGGCCGTGTACATGTGGTGCGCCCACACCACGAAGCCCACGAACCCGATCGCCACCATCGCGTAGGCCATGCCGAGATAGCCGAACACCGGCTTGCGCGAGAACGTGGAGATCACCTGGCTGACGATGCCGAAGCCCGGCAGGATCAGGATGTAGACCTCGGGGTGGCCGAAGAACCAGAACAGGTGCTGGTACAGCACCGGGTCGCCGCCGCCCGCGGGATCGAAGAACGTGGTGCCGAAGTTGCGGTCGGTGAGCAGCATGGTGATGGCGCCCGCGAGGACCGGCAGCGACAGCAGCAGCAGGAACGCCGTCACCAGGATCGACCAGACGAACAGCGGCATGCGGTGCAGCGTCATGCCAGGCGCGCGCATGTTGAAGATCGTGGTGATGAAGTTGATCGCGCCCATGATGGACGATGCGCCCGCGAGGTGCAGCGAGAAGATCGCCATGTCGACGGCCGGGCCGGAATGCCCCACCGGCCCCGACAGCGGCGGATAGACCGTCCACCCGGTGCCCGCGCCCGCGCCGGCGACGGCGGAGAGCACCAGCAGCAGGATCGAGGGGATCAGCAGCCAGAAGCTGATGTTGTTCATCCGGGGGAACGCCATGTCGGGTGCGCCGATCATCAGCGGCACGAACCAGTTGCCGAACCCGCCGATCATCGCCGGCATGATCAGGAAGAACACCATGATGAAGCCGTGCGCGGTGATCACGACGTTCCAGAACTGGCCGTTCGGGCTGCCGTCGGGAAGCGTGAGGAACTGCACGCCGGGGTCCTGCAATTCCATGCGCATCAGGATCGAGAACAGGCCGCCGACGATCCCCGCGCACACCGCGAACACCAGGTACATCGTGCCGATGTCCTTGTGGTTGGTGGAATAGAGCCACCGCTTCCATCCCGTGGGATGGCCGTGGTCCGCGTGTTCGGCGTGACTGCCGTAAGCCATGATGATCCCCTTTTGAGGCTCTAGTTCGCCGCGGCCGGCCATTGGCCCGGCGCGACGGAAACGGAAACCGGACGGCGCAACCCGGCTACTCCCTGGGCTGCGCGGCCACCTGCGACTGCGGCGCGTCCCCGGCCGCGGCCTTCTTCTGCTGCGCGATCCAGGCGGCGAACTTCTCCTTCGACACCGCCTCGACGGCGATCGGCATGTAGGCGTGGTTGACGCCGCACAGCTCCGAGCACTGGCCGTAATAGACGCCCTCGCGGTCGATGTTGACCCAGCTCTCCAACAGGCGCCCGGGCACCGCGTCCTTCATCACGCCGAAGGCCGGAATGCGCCAGGCGTGGATCACGTCGGCAGCGGTGAGTTGCAGGCGGATGTTGGTCTTGATCGGCAGCACCACGCGCTGGTCGACCTCGAGCAGCCGGCGCTGGCCGGGCTTCAGGTCCTTGTCCGCGATCATGTTGCTGTCGAACTTCACGTCGCCGTGGTCGGGATACTCGTAGGACCAGTACCACTGGTGGCCGATGATCTTCAGCGTCATCTCGGGATTGGCGGTGCGGTCGGTGAAGTACAGGAGCTTGAACGACGGCACCGCGATGCCGACCAGGATCACGATCGGAATCGCCGTCCACAGGACCTCGAGCATGGTGTTGTGCGTCGTGGTCGTGGGCGTGGGGTTGGCCCGCTCGTTGAAGCGGACCATCACGTAGACCAGCAGCCCCAGGACGAACACCGAGATCGCCGTGATCACCCACAGCAGCAGGGTGTGGAACGAGTCGATGCGGCGCATCGTCTCGGACGCGGCGGGCTGGAACGTCATCTCCCAGGGCTTGGGCTCGGCCGCGAGCGCGGCGCCGCCCAAAAGGTCGGATCCGGCCAGGGCCACGACGGCCGGGCCGGCGAACAGGAACCAGGCCGCGACCGGAACGGCCGCGACCAGCGCGTCGAGGAACTTGCGCACTCTCATACCCTCCGCAAGGCCGGGCGGGCGGCCCCTTGGCGCTTGGCAGCGCCGGGGTCAACCCGCTGATCCGGTTGCCAAATCCGCGTGCCCGCCCGCGCTGTTGAAGCCGCGCGGTACGAACCGTGGACGACCGTCAACGTCTCACCGAACCCCGCCCGCCGCTAGGCGACGAAATGACGCACGAAGCGCGCCCGGCGGGAATAGCTGCAAAGTTTTTGTGGTTTATCGCGCACGCGCCGCGCGCCTGGCCGCGCGAAGGGCGCTAATCGCGCCGGAGCCCCCGGCGGATGCGCTTGATCGCCCACCACGCCAGGGCAGCGACCGGCAGCACCGCGGCGCCCGCCGCGAGCTCGGGGTCGAGCCTGAGCCCGAGGCCGTGCGCGGCCTTGGCGGCGTAGGCCACGAGGCCCACGACGTAATAGGTGATGGCGGCGACCGACAGGCCCTCGACCGTCTGTTGCAGGCGCAGTTGCAGCCGCGCGCGGCGGTCCATCGAGGCGAGCAGGTCGCGGTTCTGCGCTTCGAGCGCCACCTCCACGCGCGCGCGCAGCAGGGCCGAGACGCGGGCCAAGCGCGCGGAGATCGCCTCGAGTCTTTCCCCCACGGATTCGCACGTGCGCATCGCGGGGGCGAGGCGCCGGTCCATGAATTCGGCGATGGTCTGCAAGCCCTCGATGCGCTCCTCGCGCAATTCCTCGATGCGCCGGCGCACCAGCGCGTAATAGGCGCGGCCGGCGCCGAAGCGGTACTGCGTGGCGGCCGCGATGCGCTCGGCCTCGGCCGAGAGCGCGACCAGCCGGTCCAGGAGGCGCCGCTCGTCGTCCAGCCCCGCGATCCCCGTCAGCGACTGGGTCAGCCGCGCCAGCTCGTCGCCGATGCGCGTGATCGCGGGCGCGGCCTCGCGCGCCACGGGCAGCGCGAGGAGCGCCATCATGCGGTAGGTCTCGATCTCGTAGAGGCGCTGCATCATGCGCCCGGCCTGGCGCGGCGTCAGCCTTATGTCGCGCGCCAGGATGCGGCCGAAGCCGTCCTCGTGCAGGCGGAAATCGGTCCAGGCCAGCGCGCCGCCGCCGGCGATGCGGCTGCCCGCCGTGGTGTCGGGCACGAGCGCGCGGGCGAGCAAGGCCGCGTCGCCGGCGCCCGGCTCGGCGCGCAGCAGGACGAAATGCGCGGCCACCAGCACGCTGCCGGGCAGGGCCGCGAGCCAGTCCTGCGGCACCTTGTCGATCGCCGCCGCGCCCCTGGCGAACGGCTCGCCCGCCGCGTCGGGCCGGAGGAACGTGTAGGAGGAGAACTCGCTGTGCCGCTCCCAGCGCAGCGCGAAGGCGCCGAACTCGCCCGCGAAGTGCCCGGCCTCCTGCGGCGGCGGCGGCAGGCCCGCGGCGCGGCAGAGCTGCGCGAGGTGCCGGCAGTCGGCCTCGGCCCCGCCCTCGCCCCATAAGACCGCGAGGTGCGAGGCCGCGAGCGGTGCCGCGACCGAGGCGAACGGCCTTGCGTGCACCTCGTCGTTGAGCGCCGCGCGCCGGCGGTCTTCGTTGAACTGCGGCACTCCCCCGGCCCCCGCTCCTGACTGACCGCCCGTTCGCGTCTATATTATAGGTATCGCATCGGCGCGGCAGCCGCGAAAGCCCGCCGCGGGAGGCCCCATGTCGCACCTCGCCCGGACCGACGAGATTTTCTTCCAGCGCGCCGGGCTCGACCGCGCGCGGATCGAGCGCGTCGTCGCCGACGCGCTGCAAGGCTGCGAGGACGGCGAGCTGTTCCTGGAGTACCGCCAGTCGGAGTCCCTGGCGCTCGACGACGGCCGCATCAAGAGCGCGAGCTTCGACACCACTCAGGGCTTCGGCCTCCGGGCGGTGAGCGAGGACGCGGCCGGCTACGCGCACGCGAGCGAGCTGAGCGAGGCCGCGATCGGGCGCGCGGCCGAGACCGTGCGCGCGGTGCGCCAGGGCCGCTCGGGCGCGCTCGCGGAGGGGCCCGTGGGCACCAACGCCGCGCTCTACCGCGACGGCAACCCGCTGATGGGCCCGCCGATGGAGGCCAAGGTCGGGCTGTTGCAGGAGATCGACGCCTACGCCCGCGCCAGGGACCGGCGCGTGCGCCAGGTGATGGCCTCGCTCGCGGGCGAGTGGCAGGCGGTGCAGATCGTGCGCGCGGGGGGCCTGCGCGTCGCCGACATCCGCCCGCTGGTGCGCCTCAACGTCGCGATCGTCGTGGGCGAGGGCGCCCGCCAGGAGACCGGCAGCGACGGCGCGGGCGGGCGCACGTCCTACGATTTTTACCTCGATCCCAGGCAGTGGAAGGCGCAGGTGGACGAGGCGCTGCGCCAGGCCCTCGTCAATCTGGGATCGGTGCCCGCGCCCGCGGGCGAGATGGCGGTGGTCCTGGGGCCGGGCTGGCCGGGCGTGATGCTGCACGAGGCCGTGGGCCACGGCCTGGAGGGGGACTTCAACCGCAAGAAGACCTCGGCGTTCTCGGGGCTGATGGGCGAGCGCGTGGGAGCGAAAGGCGTCACGGTGGTGGACGACGGCACGATCCCCGACCGGCGCGGCTCGCTCACCGTGGACGACGAGGGCACGCCGAGCCGGCGCACCGTGCTGATCGAGGACGGGATTCTCACCGGCTACATGCAGGACCGCATGAACGCGCGCCTCATGGGCATGAAGCCCACCGGCAACGGGCGGCGGCAGGGCTTCGCCCACGCGCCCATGCCGCGCATGACCAACACCTACATGCTGGCCGGCCCGCACGCGCCCGAGGAGATCGTGCGCTCGGTCAAGCGGGGCCTGTACGCGGTCAACTTCGGCGGCGGGCAGGTGGACATCACGAGCGGCAAGTTCGTGTTCTCCGCCAACGAGGCCTATCTGATCGAGGACGGCAAGGTCGGCCGTCCGGTCAAGGGCGCGACCTTGATCGGCAATGGGCCCGAGGCGCTGAAGCAGATCTCCATGGTGGGCAGCGACCTCAAGCTCGACCACGGCATCGGCACCTGCGGCAAGGACGGCCAGGGCGTGCCGGTGGGCGTGGGCCAGCCCTCGCTCAAGATCGACCGCATGACCGTGGGCGGGACGGCGGCGTGACGGCCGCAGCCGGCTGATCGCCGATGCGCCGGCGCGCGGCGACACGAAAGCCGGTGCGCGCGAAATCGCGCGTCCATTTCGTCGCGTCCCTGATTCTTCCCGCGCAGAAGCGGATCGACCCGGGCCGGCTGGCGGCGCGGCTGCGCCGCAAGCTGCGCAAGACCGATCGATTCCGGGAAATCGAATCCGCCGGGCGGGTGTTGCAGGTCGACGTGGCGGGCGGCAGCGCGATGCTGATCCAAAACGACACCCCGATTCCGAGGCAGGAGATGGACGACGCGTGCCTCCGGGCCTGGCACTGGCCGGGGGCGCGCGCCGCCGTGACCGGCCACAAGGCCAACGTCGTCATCGCCCTTCTCAATACCGGCCTCAGCCAGCTCGATGCCGCCCTGCTGCTGACCAGGATCGTTTCGGCGGCCATCGAGGAAACCGGCGCGGCGGCGGTGTATTGGGGAACGAGTCTCCAGCCGCGCGACGCCTTCCTGCGCGACGCGGCGGCGGCGTCGCGCGACCGCATCCCCGTGATGCTGTGGGTCGATTTCAGGCTGAGCCAGGACGCGGCTGGAAGCGTCTCGCTGTCTAGCCACGGCCTGGAAGATTTCGGCCTGATGGAGATAGAGGCGAAGGACGCCCCGGTCGCATGGCACGAACTCGCGCGCCATGCCGTGGGCATGGCCCAATACCTCATCGCCAACGGTCCGGTCATCGGCGACCGCGATACGATCGGCTCTGCCAAGGCGCAAAGAATTCGCGTCCGCCACGCCCCTTCGTATTGGCGAAGGGGCAAGAAGACATATCGACTGGATTTCGCGGCCTGAACGGATCGCGCGGCGCCGGCCCTTGCCGTTAGGACAAAATTGTCCTATATTAACCCGCCGTGACCGGCGCGGAATTCCTGCGGCTGATCGAGCGGCTGGGCGGCGTGCGCGTGGCGTTCGACCGGCGCCACGGCAAGGGCAGCCACGGCACGCTGTGGTTCGGCGGGCGCAAGACCGTGCTCAAGGACCGCGGGAAGGAAATCGGCAAAGGCCTGCTGCACGCCATGTTGAAGCAACTCGGGCTGGACCGGAGCGATCTGCGATGAAGGCGCGCGAAGCCCGCGCGGCGTGGCGGCCGGGCGAGGCGCCGCTCGCCTATCCGGCGCGGATCGCGCGCGGGCGCGACCGGCGCTATCTCGTGCGCTTCCCCGACCTACCCGAGGCGCTGACCGACGGCGGCGATCCGGCCGAGGCGCTGCGCGAGGCGGCGGATTGCCTCGGCGAGGCGCTGATGTCGCGGATCGCGGACCGCGAGGACATCCCGCCGCCCTCCCCGCCGCGCCGCGGCGAGCGGCTGGTCGCGCCCGATCCCACGGTCGCGCTGAAGACGGCGATCCATCGCATCGCGCGGGCGCGCGGGCTTACCGCCGCGGCCCTGGCGCGCGCGCTCGGCATCGACCACAAGGAGGCGCGGCGCATCCTCGATCCGCATCATCCCACCAAGCAGGGCCGCTTGGCCGAGACGCTCGCCGCCCTCGGCTACGACGTCCTGGTGGGCGTGCGCGCGCGGGAAGCGGCCTGAGGCGGGCCGGCCCGCGGCCCCTTGACCCATATCAAGGCGGCCCGGGCGCGCTGCTTCATCCTGCGGCCCAGGCGCCCAGACCCTTGGGGAAAAGCACGTGCCCGAGAACGACAGCCCGCAGAAGAAATCGCGCAGCTACATGCTGCCGGTGGAGGACCTCGAGTTCCTGCTGCGCGACGAGATGCGCGACATCCGCTTCGCGCTGGAATACGCCAAGGCCGAGCTTCTGCTGCGCGACTGGGGCATCCGCTCGACCATCATCGTGTTCGGCAGCTCGCGCATCCCCTCGCCCGAGCAGGCCGAGGCCGCGCGCGCCGCCGCCCGGACCGAGCCCGAGAAGAAGCGCGCGGCGCTGCGCCTGGGCCAGGTGCGCTGGTACCAGGCCGCGCGCGAATTCGGCCGCATCGCGTCCGAGCGCGGCGGCGCGTTCTCGCCCCAGCACCGCTGGCGCGACAACGTGATCGCCACGGGCGGCGGGCCCGGCATCATGGAGGCGGCGAACCGCGGCGCGCGCGAGGCGGGCGCGCCCACGATCGGCTTCAACATCTCGCTGCCGGGCGAGCAGGGCCCGAATCCCTACACCACGCCCGAGCTCACCTTCCGCTTCCACTACTTCGCCATGCGCAAGATGCACCTGGCGATGCGCGCGAACGCCCTCGTGATCTTCCCCGGCGGGTTCGGCACGCTCGACGAGCTGTTCGAGGTCCTGAACCTGGTGCAGACGCGCAAAGCGCCCCCCCTGCCGATCGTGCTGTTCGGCGAAAGCTACTGGCGCCGCGCGGTCGATTTCGCCGCGATGGTCGAGGAGGGCACGATCGAGCCCGAGGACCTGGGGCTGTTCGAGTTCGCCGAAACCGCCGAGGACGCCTGGGCCGCGCTGCTCCGGCGGGGCTTGAAGGCGCACACGCCCAACGCGCGCTAGAGGCGGCGCGGCGGCCGGCTAGAAGTCGCTCTCGCCCGCCTGCCACAGCGCGAGGTTGGCGGCGGAAAAGACCGCGAGCTTCGCGTTCAAGACCGTGACGGAGTTGCCGCCCCCGGTGTCGAACACCACCGCGCCGCCCCGCTGCACGGCGTGCGCGAGGGCGTCGGCCAGGTCCGCGAACACGCCGCGAAAGATCAGCCGGTCGTCGGCGGCCTTGAAATCGGCGATCGTGTCGTTGCCGTCGCCCGCGTCCACGATGAAGCGGTCGGCGCCCTTGCCGCCCTGGAGCCAGTCGTCGCCGCCGTCGCCCTCGATGCGGTCGTCGCCGGCGCCGCCCTGGATCGTGTCCGCGTCCTCGCCGCCCCAGATCGAATCGTCGCCGGCCTCGCCGTAGAGCAGGTCGTTTCCGTCCTCGCCCGCGAACACGTCGTCGCCGGTGCCGGCGTGGATCGCGTCGTCGCCCGCGCCGCCCAGCACGATGTCGCGGTCCTCGTTGCCGTAGATCGTGTCGTTGCCGTCGCCGCCCCAGATGTCCTCGTCGCCCGCGCCGCCGTAGATCACGTCGTCGCCGGCGTCGCCGTAGAGGTTGTCGTGGCCGTTGCCGCCGCGGATCGTGTCGTTTCCGGCGCCGCCGTGAATCGTGTCGTCGCCGCCGCCGCCTGCGATCGAGTCGCCGCCGCCGCCGCCCCAGAGCGTGTCGTCCCACCGGCCGCCCGCGAGCGCCAGGGGAGCGTCGAGCGGCGCGTCCTGCGGGGCAAGATCGGGATAAAGGGAGTCGAGCGGGTCGTCCTGACCGTACATGGTCCGTCTCCGCCTCAGCGTCCGCGGCCCTGGGCCGCCCGCGCGTCCTGCGCCACCTCTCGAATAGAGTCCGGTTTACCTCTGGTCAACCCTAATTCGTGGTTAACGGCGGAAGACCGCGCGGCCTTAACCACGTCCGGCGGTTTGCCGTCGGCCGCTCACGGCGCCATCCGCACCAGGGTCGCGCGCACGGTGAGCACGGGCCGCCCGTCGCGGCTGCGCAGGTAGACGAGCTGCATCTGGCCGCCGCTCATGGTGCGGTCCCAGCGCTGGGTGTCGCGCCGGCCGTCCGCGCCGGTGGATTCCGCCAGGACCGTGAGCGTGGCGCCTTCGAGCTTCGCCCAGTAGCGCTCGCCGCCCCCCGCGGCCCCAACGGGACCCGCGGCGCCGGCCGGGCGCGCGCCCTCGAACTCGTTCGGCCGCCCCGCGGGCCGGAACTCGACGGTGACCTTGCGGTCCTTGGGCGGCTGGAACGCGGCGACGTGGCTTTCCGCGCTCCAGGTGAGCGTGAAGCCGCCGCCGGCCAGTGGCTTGATCGTCACGTCGGTGTCGCGGGTGATCGAGGCGGGCGGCTGCTCGCCGGGCGCGGCCTCGGCGAGGCCGGCGCCGTAGAAGCTGCCATAGAACGCCGCGATGCCGGGGGCCTGCGCCGCCGCCCCCGCCGCCGCCAGCGCCAGCGCGAGAGACAGCGCGAGAGACAGCGCGAGCGCGGCCGGCATGATCCGCAGTCGTGACAGGCGCATGACTCGATCCCCCTAGTTCCCCCGTGCGATCCCCCGGGCGCGAGTATAGCGCAAGCCGGCGCGGGCCGAGGATGGCCGGCGGCGCGAGCCCACGAACGGACGCCTAGTTTGCGAATCGCGACGGTTGGCCGGCTCCGGATGGGCACAGGCTTTCCGCTCGCAACGCCACAACGGAGACCTGCTCCACCATTTCACTCAATCGTCATGCGCGGGCTTGTCCCGCGCATCCACGTCGGCAGGCTGCAAATGCTTTGCCAAACAAGGCTGCGCTCTTGCCGGCGGCGATTTGCCGCTGCCCCGACGTGGATTGCCGGGACTCGCCCTCCTTTGCCAAGGCTACGGAGGGCGGCCCGGCCATGACGTTGAAGGGAAAGCAGCCGCACCCCGCGAATCCAAGCCGCGCCGCCCCCACCCCGGCTGGGCGAAGCGTTCTCTCCCTCGCGCGGCCGGTTCGTTGCTAAGCTTGCGCCGCGATGACCGAAGCACCCGCCCCGCCCAACCTGCCGCCCCCCTCCCCCTCGGCGCTGCTCCAGGGCGTGCGCGTGCTCGACCTCACCAACGTGCTGGCCGGCCCGTTCGCGGTGTTCCAGCTCGCCCTGCTCGGCGCCGACGTGGTGAAGGTCGAGGCGCCCGGCGCGGGCGACCTCGCGCGCGTGCTGGGCGCCGAGCCCAAGCTCAACAAGGCGCTGATGGGCACCTCGTTCCTGGCGCAGAACGGCGGCAAGCGGTCGATCGCGGTCGACCTGAAGCACCCGGAGGGCCGCGCGGTGCTGATCGACCTCGTGCGCGGGGCCGACGCGCTGATCGAGAACTTCCGGCCGGGCGTGATGGCGCGGCTCAAGTTGTCGTGGGCGGAGCTCGAGGCCGTCAACCCCAGGCTGGTCTATTGCAGCATCTCCGGCTTCGGCCAGGAGGGCTCGTTGCGCGCCAACCCCGCCTACGACCAGATCGTCCAGGGCATGGCGGGGGTGATGAGCATCACGGGCGACGCGCGCTCGGCGCCTCTGCGCGCGGGCTATCCCGTGGCCGACACCACCGGGGGCCTGACCGCCGCGTTCGCCGTGGCCGCCGCTCTGTTCGACGCGCGCCGCTCGGGCCGGGGGCGCTACCTCGACGTGTCGATGCTGGCGGCGGTGCTCGCCACGCTCGGCTGGCCGGTGTCGAACTGGCTGATCGCGGGGGTGGACGGCAGGCCGCTCGGCAACGACAACATGACCGCCTCGCCCTCCGGCACGTTCCGCTGCGCCGACAAGCCGATCAACATCGCGGCCAACAAGCAGGAGCAGTTCGCGGCGCTGGCCCGCGTGATCGGGCGCGCGGACCTGGTGGGCGACCGGCGCTTCGTCGAGCGCGACGACCGGATCGAGAACCGCGCCGAGCTCACGGCCGAGATCGAGGCGGCGCTGACGCGGATGCCGGCCCGGCACTGGGTCGAGGCGTTGAACCGCGCCGGCGTGCCGGCCGGGCCGGTCCTGAGCGTGCCCGAGGCCCTCGCGCTCGCCGACGCGCAGACCCGCGACCTGACGCAGACCTTCGCGCAGGCGCCTGATGTGGAGCGCGAGCTGCGCCTGATCCGCAGCGGCTTCCGCGTCGCGGGCGCGGACGGGCGCGCCGAGCGCCCCGCGGTCGGCCTGCCGCCGCCCGGCCTCGGCCAGCACACCGACGCGATCCTCGGCGAGCTCGGCTACGGCGCGGAGAAGATAGCGGCGCTGCGGGCGGCCAAGGCGGTGGCGTAGGCGCGCCGTCAGCCCATCTTGCGCCGGACCACCGGCAGCGCGGGCGATTCCCTGGTCATGCCGCGCAGGCGGTCGATCAGCCCGGGCACGGTCGACACGCCCACGCGCTCGAACTCGCCGCGGTAGTGGATCGCCAGGCTGTAGCCCTCGACCTCGATGTCGTTGATCAGCGGCCCCCTGGCGGTCTTGTGCACGCGCCAGTCCACCGACAGCGCCGCGTCCGCCCGGCGGTCGATCACCGTGTTGACGATCACGTTGCCGTTGGGCATGGCGCGCAGGTTGCCCGTCGCGACCTTCTCGACCTGGAGATTGCCGAAGCGCTCGATCGCCACGTCGATCACGTGCGCGGCGAACAGCACCGCGAACTCGTGCTTGTCGCGGCCCGAGGCGGTGCGCGCCATGCGCCCGAGCGTGGCGACGGCGAGCGCGTCGAAGTCGATCGCGTCCACCATGAGTTCCGCGAAGCCCTGGTTGCGCTTGGCCGCGTCGCCCTGGTCGCCCAACAGCGTCACCGCGCGCTCGCCCATGGCGACGATGAACTGGCGCGCGGCCTCGGGCGCGAGAACCTCGGCGGCCGACGCGGGGCCGGCGGACGCGGCGAACGCAAGCGCGGCGAGGGCGGCGATTCGGCGGAGCATGGGCGTTCCTGCGGTGCAGCAAAAACGAATTATCCGCCGCAACCCCGCGCGGAACGTTGACGCAGATCAACCTCGGCCCCCGGCGAATATTGATCGAAATCATGGCGCGGGCGCGGGCACCTGCCCTAGCCTCGCGGGCGAAAATCGGGGGAAACGCCATGCCGCTGCTGGAATGGCGCGACGAATACGAGCTCGGCATCCGCCAGGTCGACCACGAGCACATCGCGCTGGTCGGCGTCATCAACCTGCTCGGCGACCGGCTGGACGCGCGCTTCGGCGACGCCGAGGTGCGCCAGACGCTGCACGAGATCCAGCTCTTGATCGCCACGCACTTCGCCGAGGAAGAGCGCATCATGCGCGCGATGCGGTACGACCAGTACTTCCAGCACAAGGCCGACCACGACCGCCTGCTGGACGAGATCCGGGACATCGCGCGCGAGTTCGTGGAGCGGCCGGGGGAGGCGCGCACGGCGCTGGGCGAGCGCGTGGGGCGCTGGTTCGGCCGGCATTTCGAGGGGCACGACGCGCGCCTGCACGCGCTGGCCGACGCGCCGGTTGCGCTGCGGGAATAGGGGCTGCGGGAACGGGCGCCGGGGGAACGGCGCGCGCGCCGTTTCGGCCCCCCGCCCGCCCGCGGAAGCCCGTGAAACCGAGGGGCCGCATACCCACCGCAACCCCTTGAGGTGATGCGGCGAATCGGGTCGCGCGCAAATCGGCGTTGCGCGGCCGTGTATCGCCTCTCATCCTCTAGGGCATGATCTCGGGGACGGGCCCCGAGCGCCCGCCCCGCGCACCCGCGACATCGAAGGAGCAG
>Ga0233425_10003439_pt1 | contig 28676 bp, 17 predicted proteins | sample Watercolumn_Towu_2_FD_181712 | JGI IMG/M metagenome (GOLD analysis project Ga0233425, IMG submission 181712) | Freshwater microbial communities from Lake Towuti, South Sulawesi, Indonesia - Watercolumn_Towuti2014_140_MG | ecosystem: Environmental > Aquatic > Freshwater > Lake | place...
ATGCAAGCACCCGCCGAAGGAGGGGGAAGTAGGCCGACGTTGTCGGCCCCGCAACAACCGCACCGGCGCTTCGACTCCCGCCGCACGGACTCCTCTCCGTGGAGCGCGCTCCGCCATTCGCATCACGCGAGGCGCTTGGAGCAGATGAGCGCCGCTGGGACCGCGCCAGGCATCGCCGTTGACGCGGCTGGGAGCGCCGGCTCCCCCGAAACCACGGCCGGGCGATCCTGACAACGTCGGCGCGGTCCTGGGCCTCGTCCTCGATCCGGTCGTAGGTCCGGTTGGCCAGACTCAAGACGAGTCCCATTGATACGATCACCACCAACAGCAGCACACAGACCCCGGAGACGACCAACATGCAGCCTTCGACCGGGCGCCGCCAAGGCGACGCCGCCCACCGGTCACGGACGCTTCCGGATGCACTCGCTTCCCGCTGCTCATGGTTGAGCACGCTCGGTCTCGTTCGTCGCAGAGTATGGCACCGTCAGCCCCGTTGCTGCACCAACCTTCGGGGCCTGCGCCGGGGGTTTCTGCCGGCGGCGGCAGGTGGCGAAGGGAGTAGCCAAGGAAGACACCGGCACCGATGGGAGTGATGGGCCATGCGCTGGATGATGCTGCTGATGCTGCTGGGTTCGGCGTGCGCCGTGACGGCGCAGACCGGGCTACCGGAGTCCGTGGCCTTGGAGGTCAAGGACCGGGCCGCTCTTCCGAGCGGGACATACACGCTTGCGAGGGCCTGGGAAGCGGAAGCCACCGGACACATGACCGGCCGCGTGGTCGCCGACCCCGAGGCTGGCGATGGTCGCGCGGTGGAAGCGACGCCGGGCGCCGATGAGCCACACGCGCTGCTCTACGGGCCGTACATCGAGCTGGAGCCTGGGGACTACGTGGCCTTCTTCCGCCTGAAGTTGATGGAGGCCCCGGAGGACGACGCCGCCGGGTCCCTCGACGCGTGCGTGGCCTTCGGCCAGGACATGCTGGGCGGCTGGGAGCTGTCGGCCGGAGATCTGACCGACGGGCGGTACGTTCAGGTGCCGCTGGGCTTCCACTACGAGCAGGGCCAGCTGGAGTGCCGCGTCAACTGGTCCGGCGCGCTGGGTCTGCGCGTCGACCGGGTCAGCCTCTTCCAACTCACGGGCCGGAGCACGGCGCTGCAGCTGGGCCGCGTCCCGGAGGCCGTGCCGAGCGGCGAGCCCAAGGACCTCCCGTACTACACGGAGCCGCGCCCTTTCCCTGACGTGTTCCCCCGCTCCGCGCCGCCCGTGAAGACGCTGCTCGTCTGCGACCTGCGGAAGGAGCGCACGGACACCCGCCTGGCGATCCTGGCGCTGCAGGGGCTCGTCAACCGAACCCAACCTCGGCTCTACTGCCTCTCCACGCCGACCGACCCGCAGTGGCTGGAGCACATGCAGCGGCGCGGCTGGGTCGAAGGTACCGAGGAGGTCGCGACTTCCGACGTGCTGACCCGCTTCCGCGATGTGTACAGCGGGCTTGTCGTCACCGACCCGTACCTGCCGGCCAGCAAGAACGTCGCGACGATGGTCGGCTCGGCGGAGGACGCGCTGCCCGCGTCCCCGAGGCTCGCGAAGCAGCTCGATGCGCCGGTCATCGAGGACCTCCGCGGACGCTGGAAGACGAGCGCCGAGGCGTACCGTTGGGCCTTCGACCACCTCTGGCCGCGGCTGAACCACCATGTCATCGCGTGCTCGTGGCCCGATCACCTCGCCCTGCGCGACTACCTGGTGCAGAATCGGGTCTTCATCTTCTGGCTCTCTGGCGCCCTCGACGGCGCGCGGGAGTACGCCTCCCCCGACGCCGAAGTGCGCCTGATGGAGGAGCTGCTGGCGCAGATGCCGGTGAACATCCCCGTGCTGAGCTACCCGTATGCCGCGAAGGATGTGGGCATCGGCGAGGGCCCGGGGGTGAGCCTCTTCGCCGAGTTCGGCAAGTACTTGGTGGGGACGATCGACACCGCGAACCTCAGCGTGCACTCCGGCATCCGCACGGCGCCGCTGCGACAGAAGCCCGCGCCGCCGAAGCCTCCCCTAGAGGATGACAAGGTCTACTTCTCCTTCATCCTGTCCGACGGCGACAACCTGCCGGTCCTGACCAACGGCAACTTCCCGCAGCTCTGGGCGGACGAGACGCGAGGCAGCTTCCCGGTCGGCTGGACCCTCTCCCCTTCGGCAAGCGTGCTGATGCCGGATGTGGTGGACTACTACTACTCCACTGCCACTGAGAACGACGACTTCCTCGGCGCCGTGTCGGGGGTCGGGTACACGTACCCCGACCTCTACGGGAAGCGCTACCGCGAGCCGGCGCGGCGGCGCATCTACGACGGGTTCCTGGCTCAGACGGGCGCGTACCTGCGGCGCGCCGACCTGACCCAGTGCTGGATCATGAACGCGACCCAACCGGACGTGATCGCGCGCTACCCGCAGCAGATTCCGTTCCTCGACGCCCTCTTCCCGGACTACGGGCGGCGCGTGACGTCGGGCCGGGACGCGACCTACCCCTCCGCCCGCAACATGCCCGTGTTCCACGCGGTGACCGGCTGGAAGATGGTCGCGACCCGAGAGGAGCGGATCCGGGACATGGTGGACGACCTCCGGCGGATGACGCCGCCGGAGCGGCCCGCATTCCTGCACGCCTTCGCGCTGAACTGGTTCACCGACCTGCCGCTGCTGCAGGAGGTGGTCGCGCAGCTCGGGCCGGAGTATGTCGCCGTACGCCCCGATCACCTCGCCGCGCTCTGGCGGGAGGCGATGGCGCGGGAGCAGGTCCTCGTGCAGCTCCCCGAAGTGGCGGCGGGGATCGAGGGGCTCGACCTCGCGCTGACCGGCTCCGTGAGGAACATGGCGGGCGATACGGTCTCGTTGAGCCTGAGCGCCGAAGGGCTCGACGGATCAGGCCTGAGCCGGGACTCCGCACGGCTAGAGCCTGCTCAGGAGGCCTCGTTCACGTTGCGTGGCGCGCCGACGGGCGAGCGAGTCGCGGTGACCGCCGCCGGCGAGTTCGGCACGCGTCGCGCCAAGGTGCAGCTGCGCCGGATCGCCCGGAACGAGGTGCTGGGCCAGCTGCCGTCGGGGACGCTCACGCCAAGCCGCTATCTGGAGGCCGAGAGCCTCTCTCATCGCTTCGGCGAGGCGCAGGCCGACCCCGAGGCGAGCGGCGGAGCAATATGGGTCGCGCGACGCGGGGAGACCGAGCCCGGTCACATCGTTTTCGGCCCCTATGCGGCTTTGGAGCCGGGCCGGTACCTGGCGCTGTTCCGGGTGAGGCGTCTGAGCGAGGGGACGGGGCCGCTAGCGCTGCTCGATACGTGCGTCGCGGGCGGCCTGATGCAGACCGGCCAGGGCGAGCTGCGCGCGGAGGAGCTGCCGCTCAACGCTGACCGCTGGGCGCCCATTCTCTTCGAGCACCCGGGGGGCAACTTCGAGACGCGGGTGCAGTGGCTCGGCGCGGCGTCGATGGCCGTGGACGCGATTGTCCTGTGGAAGGTGTCTGAGCCGCACCGGTGATGGTTCCGCAGCCACCTCAGGCACGCGCCACTGGTGACCGCCTCGCCGGCAAACTGCCCCTTGATTCCCGGGCCCACAAGTGGGATGATGTGCGGCTGTGCGCGGCGGTGGTGCGTAGACTGATCGGACGAGGACTTGGATGAGACTGCCCGGACAACCCCGCGGAGCGGCCTTCTACTCGCTGGCCGCCCTCGCGTCCCTGCTGGCGCTGCCCTTCGGGGCGAGTCGCGGCCTGCGGGCCCCGACGGAGCTGCGCTGTGAGTACGAAGCGAACCCGGTCGGGCTGGACGAACTCTCGCCGCGCCTTTCCTGGCAGGTCACCGACGACCGCCGCGGTGCGCGGCAGACTGCGTACCAGGTCCTCGTCGCCGACAGCCTCGACGCCCTCAAGCGCGATCGAGGGACGCTGTGGGACTCGGGCAAGACGAACTCCGGCGAGTCGGTGTGGATCGTCTACGAGGGCCGGCCGCTCGTCTCCCGACAGCGCTGCTTCTGGAAGGTGCGCACCTGGGACCAGACCGGCAAGCCCTCGCCCTACTCCAAGCCCGCGCACTGGGAGATGGGCCTCCTGGAGCCCGAGGACTGGCAGGCGCAGTGGATCACGATGGCGGGGTCCCCCGACGCACCGCGCCTCGGCCAGTGGATCTGGCACCCGACGGAGCAGAGCAGCGGCTCCCAGGTGTTCCTGCGCAAGGAGTTCTCCCTGGAGGAGGATGTCGCGAAGGCCGAGGTCCGATGCACCGCCGACAACCGCATCGCCGTCTCCGTCAACACGCAGGAGATCGGCCGGCACGACAACTGGAAGAGCCTCGCCCTCCATGATGTCACCTCGACTCTCCACAAGGGTGCCAACGTGATCGCCGTTAGGGCGGCGAACGACGACGGGCCGTGCGGCGCTCTCTTCGCCATGCACATTGAGTTGCGTAGCGGCCGGACCCTCGACATCCTCTCGGACAGCACTTGGCAGTGCAACACGGAGGAGAGGGGCAACTGGACGGAGCCGGGCTTCCGCGATCCATCTTGGGGGAACGCTGCCGTCATCGCGGAGTACGGCGCGCCGCCGTGGGGCCGCCACGACGGCGCCGGTCCCGCGTCGATGTGCCTCCGCAAGGAGTTCCCCCTGACGCGCAACATCGCGCGAGCGCGGGCCTACGTGACGGGCCTCGGGCTCTACGAGCTGTGGATCAACGGCCAGCGCGTGGGGGACGATGTGTTCGCCCCCGGCTGGACCCACTACGGCAAGCGCGTGCAGTACCGCGTCTTCGATGTCACCTCGCTCCTGCGCGAGGGGCCGAACGCGGTCGGTGCTGTGCTGGGCGAGGGCTGGTTCGCCGGGCGGATCGCCCAGCGCACGCCGCCGGAGGGCGGCACGAGCGCTCTGCGGTTCCTGTTGCAGCTCGAGGTCGAATACGCGGACGGCGCCCGCGTTCTGCTGGCCACCGACCCCTCGTGGCGGGCGCATCCGGGCTCGATCACCCAGAACGACTTCTACGACGGCGAGACCTACGATGCGGGCCTCGAGACGCCCGGGTGGATGGAGCCTGCCTATGATGAATCCGCGTGGCAGCCGACTCGCGTCCTCCACGAGCCTGTCGGCCGCCTCGTCGCGCAAGTGGGCCCGTCGATCCGCGTCACCGACGAGCTGCCCACGAAGACGGTAACGCAGCCCTCGCCGGGGGCCTACGTCTTCGACTTCGGCCAGAATGCAGTCGGTTGGGCCCGGCTGAAGGTGAAGGCTCCCGCGGGTACGCGGGTGCAGATCCGCTTCGCCGAGGTTCTCAACCCGGACGGGACCCTCTACACCGACAACTACCGCTCCGCAAAGGCCACGGACGTGTACACCTGCCGGGGCGACGGCGAGGAGACCTGGGAGCCTACCTTCACCTACCGCGGCTTCCGGTACGCTGAGCTGACGGGCTTCCCCGGTGAGCCGCCCGCGGACGCCCTCACGATGTGCGTGGCCAACTCCGCGCCCGACTGGATCGGCGAGTTCGAGTGCTCCAACGACTTGCTCAACCGCATCCAGCACAACATCCGCTGGGGTCAGCGCTCGAACCTGCACAGCGTCCCGACGGATTGCCCGCAGCGCGACGAGCGCCTCGGCTGGACCGGCGACGCCCTGTGCTTCGCGCCGACGGCCGGCTGGAACATGGACATGCGCGGCTTCTTCCGCAAGTGGCTCCGGGACCTCACCGACTCCCAGGGCCCGGCGGGCGAGGTCTCCGACGTGGCTCCCATCGAGCGCCCTCACGGCCCCGCCTCGCCCGCCTGGGGCGATGTGATTGCGGTCGTGCCCTGGCACATGTACCTGGTCTCCGGCGACCGCCGCATCCTCGAGGAGAACTACGAGGCGGTGAAGGCCTGGGTCCAGTACATGCGGGTCCACGCGCCCAACCACCTGTACGAGCGCGAGGGCTACGGCGACTGGATCGCGCCGGTTGACTCCCCCAAGAAGCCCATCGGCGCCGCTTACTACTACCTCTCCACACGAACCCTCGCGGACATGGCCGAGGTCCTCGGCCGCGACGACGACGCTCGGGAGTACGCGCGCCTTGCCGCCGAGATCGCCGACGCCTTCAATGCAACCTACCTCGACAGGCCCACGGCCAGTTACCCGGGAGGTACGCAGACCGCGAACCTCCTGCCGCTCGCCTTCGGAGTCGTCCCGGACGCCCGACGCGAGGCGGTCGCGGCCAGCGTCGCCCGCGACATCGAGGCCCGCGACACGCACCTCTCCACGGGCTTCCTCGGCACCGCCTACCTGCTGCCCGCGCTCACCGCGACAGGTCACCACGAGCTTGCGTACCGACTCGCGAGCCAGCGCACCTACCCCTCTTGGGGCTACATGGTCGAGAAGGATGCGACCACCATCTGGGAGCTCTGGAACAGCGACACCGCGGGACCGGGGATGAACTCCCGCAACCACTTCGCTCTCGGCGCGGTCGGACAGTGGTTCTACGAGGCCCTCGCGGGAATCGTCCCTGACCCCCGCCATCCCGGCTTCCGGCGCTTCACGCTCCGGCCCCGCCCGGCCGGCGACCTGGCTTGGGTCAAGGCGAGCTACCGTTCACCCTACGGGACCATCCGCAGCGAGTGGCGGCGCACGGGCGCCGAGCTCGCCTTCCACGCGGTCATCCCGGCCAACACTTCGGCCGAGGTGTGGGTCCCGACCCTCGGCAAGTCGGCCCCGTCGGTCACCGAGGGCGGTCGCCCGGTCCTCCACAACGGCGCCGCCGCCGAGTCCTCCCCCGGGCTCCGCTTCGTTCGCCTGGAGGCGGGCTTCGTCGTCTTCGAAGCCGCCGCCGGCGAGTACGACTTCACGGTCGCCGGCCGCTGACCTGAGGCACAAGGTCCCTTCCTGGTGTTGCAGTCGTGATCCGGCTACGCCGGACGCCGCGACAGCGCCAACGCACTGCCTTGGGCAGTCGGAAGGGGTCCTGTGACATGATCGCGCAATTCAGCCTCCTGGTCCTGTCTCTCACGGCTCCGCGGGACGTCGCAGCGAACACCTATACGGTCACGAGTCTCGCCAACAGCGGCTCCGGTACGCTCCGGGCGGCCATCAACGCCGCCAACAGCCACGCGGGGGCGGACACCATCGCGTTCAGTCCGGGGCTGATCGGCCAGACCATCTCGCCGACCACGCTCTTGCCCACGCTGCTCGATCCAGGGACGACGATTGATGGCGACATCAACAACGACTCCCTGCCCGACATCCGGCTCGACGGCAAACTGCTTGGAGCCGGGACGGGCCTGACCATCAACTCGAATAGCTGCGTCGTGGAGGGGCTCTCGGTCACGCGCTTCCCGTCCATCGGCATCCAGCTCACCAACTCGTCCAACTGCCGGATCAATGGCTGTCACCTCGGCCTGAACCGCAGCGGCAATGCCTCCGGTCCCAACGGCGGGGCGCAGCTCCAGCTGGACGGCTCGAACGCCAACTTCATCGGTGAGCCCGGTAAGCCGAACTACATCGGCGCCGGCAACTCCGCCTTCGACGGGCCGAACGGCGTCGTCGTGGCCGATGGCCGGAACAACCAGATCCAGTACAGCTTCTTCGGCCTGAAGCGCAACGGCACGGAGGTCGTCGGCCTCGGCGGCATCGGCTTGTACGCGTACTCAACCGGGGCCCCGGTCACGGGCACCGTGGTCCGGGGCAACGTGTTCGCCGGGCTCTACACCGCCATCGAGCTCAACGGCGCAGACGACAGCCGCATCTTCGGGAACTACATCGGCACCACCGCCGACGGGTTGAGCTCACTGGCGGACGCGGCCTACGGCATCCGCCTCAACGGCGGCGCATCGGGCAACCGCGTCGGGGGCGTCGAGGCCTCGCAGAGGAACGTCATCGGCGGCAACGCCGTCATCGGGATCGAGATCACCGGCGAGGGAACCACCAGTAACCTGGTTCAGGGCAACTTCGTCGGGGTCAACCGCACAGGCAACGCGTTGCTGCCCGTCCAGATCGGTATGGTCGTGGGCCCCGCCGCCGGCCCGCAGACCATCGGCGGGGACACCCTCCTTCACGGCAACCTCATCATGCCCAACTCCGCCACCGGCAGCGGTGTGGGGATCCACATGAAGGAGGGGGGGCGCGGCTCGACGGTACGGAACAACACCTTCGGGGTGTTCCTGAACGGCCAGGACGGCCCGCTCCACAACGCCGGGATCTTCGTCGACTCCTCCCGGGCCGCGATCCGCGACAACACCTTCGCCCGGGGCAACGGGGCAATCGTGATCGGCGTCGCCAGCCCCGGCGGAGCCACCTCGGTCCAGGGCAATCTCTTCCGCAACTGCGTGTTCGCCGTGACACTGACCGGTACCGCCCAGGCCAACCTGGGCAATCTCGGCAACGCCTCCACCACCGACGACGGCGGCAACCGCTTCGGCGCCACGAACACCTGGCACATCTTCAACGACACCGCAGGCCTCGTCCGCGCCGAGGGCAACACCTTTGGGACCACGGTCAAGGCCGACATCGACGCCAAGATCTGGGACAAGCTCGACAACGGCGCGCTCGGGCTGGTTGACTACAGCCCGCTGGAGGGCGGCATCATCCCCAGCGGCGGAACCCTCGGCGTCAGCGGCCTCGCGGCGACACCCACCGCGCGGGGCGCCGAGGTGGTGTTCAGCCTCTCCGCGCCCGGCCAGGTAACGGTCACCGTGCGCAACCTCGCCGGCCGACCGATCGCCACAGTGCTCCAGGACCGTCCAACCGCAGCCGGTCTGCAGCGCGTCACCTGGGGCGGACTCAGCAGTCACGGCACGGCCGCGCCGGCTGGGACCTACCTCGTGCAGATCACCGCGCGCGACGGTGCCGGCGCTCAGGTCAGCGCCGTCGCGCCCCTGTCGCTCGCGCGATGACCGCGCATCACACCGTCGGCAGCGCCGCGGGCCGGCCCCCTTCGGGCCGGTCCGCAGCCGTGTCTGAGGCCGGTCGTGCGGGCCTCCGCACCCCTGTCGGACGCGCGATTTCGCGCTATTGACACCGCAAGGGCCGGTCGGTATAATCCCCGCGTCCTCGGCACCGGTTCCCTGGGCCGCCGCCGAGTTGTTCCACTGACCATCCCGTAGATCGGCAGCCGGATTTGACTTTTGGTCTGCTGTAGAGGGTCCGGGGTGGAGAGAAACTGGGAGGTGTGGCTGTGCCCGACCTCAACTTTGTTGCACTGACGGGATTCGCCACGAAGGACGCCACCATCCGCCGCAAAGCCTCTGGACAGATCAAAGCCGAGTTCAGTTTCGAAGTGGCCAGGCCCTTCATGCGGGCGACCGGCGAGCCGGTCTCCGACCTCTTCCTCATCGACGTGTGGGGCGACCTCGGTCGGTGGGCCGCCGACAACGTCCGTGAGGGCACCAAGCTCGTCATCTTCGGCACGCTCAACAAAGAGAGCTACGTGACCCGGGGCGGCGGGCGGGAGCACCTGACCGTCGTGAAGGCCAAGTACCTGCGGCCGGCGGATGACGACCTCCTGAACGGCAAGGTCGATGTTGAGGAACTCAAGAAGGATGACTGGGGCCGCGCGGTCCTCGCCGCGCAGGTCAACGTCGTCGACGCCGCCATCGACGGCAGCGCCTTCGACTTCTTCACCTCCTCCGCGGTTGAGGACTAGCTCGGGCGACCGAGTCAAACCAACGGCCGGTGGCCGACGTAGGCAGCCGCCCCACCTGCGGGCGGCTGCGTCCGTTTGCGGCGGCCGCCCTCCGACGCTGTGGGGGGGGCGATGACGGGCTTCCTCCAGCTCGACCGGGTTGACGGCGCGCGACGGCTCGCGGGCGCCCGACCCGGGGCTGAGACGCGGACCTGGGACTTCCGCGGCCGGGAGGCCCCGCCGGAACTCGGCCGCGAGCTGACCGGCTTCTTCGCCGATGCCGACCGCGTGGTGACCTTCGGTTCCGCCGAGCTGAGCGAGGCCCTCAGCGCTCCGGCGATCCTCCGCGAGACCCGCCTCGTGCTGGGCCGCCTCGTTGACGCCCGCGAAGCCGCGCTGCTTCTCACGCCGCTCCTGGAGGCCTTCTCGCTGGACGCCCTCTGCGAGGCGGTCGGGGCGACTCGCCCCTCTGCAGGCGAACCCGGCTCCCTCCTCGACCGTTGGACTGCCGTCACCCGCCGGATGCGCGAGCGGGCCGGCTCTCTGGCCCCGCAGACCCGCTCCGTCATCGCGGCGGTGGCGGGCCCGGTGTGGTGTGAGGCGCTCCTCGGCCCGGCCGAGGGCGGCGGGCGCCTGGGCCGAGCCATCGGGGCTCTCCTGCCTCGCCGACCGAAGCGCACCCCTCGCCGGCCGGTGGAGCTCTCTCCCGGCCTGAAGGACCTCGCCCCAACCATCCTGGGACCCGACGGGGCTGTGGCCTCGGCGCACCCGGCCTACGAGCATCGGCCGGGGCAGGTCCAGATGGCCTGCGCCGTCGCGGAGGCCTTCGCGCGCGACGAGTTCCTGCTGGTGGAGGCCGGGACGGGCACGGGCAAGTCCCTCGCGTACCTCCTCCCGGCCATCGCCTTCGCGCGTGCACGCGGCGAACCCGTCCTCGTGTCGACGAACACGAAGAACCTCCAGGACCAGCTCATCCAGCGCGACCTGCCGCTGGCCGGGACGGCGCTCGGGCTGGAGTTCTCGGCCGAGCTGCTGAAGGGCCGCACCAACTACGTCTGCCCTCGGCTCTTGACCGTCGCCGCCGAGCGCGCGCAGGAGTCCGTCTTCCGCGACGACCGTCTCGCTCTGGCGCACCTGATTGCCTGGGCCGCGCAAGCGCCTATCGCTGACCTCGACGGCCTCTCTCCCGAGGCCTTCGAGGCCGCTCCGGCCCTGCGCGGCATCGTGCCTCTCGTCCGCGCCCGCAGCGAGGCCTGCTCCGGTCGCCGCTGCAGCCACTACTCATCCTGCCCCGTCGAAGTGGCCCGGGCGCGCGCCCAGAACGCCGACGTCGTGGTCGTGAACCACGCCCTGCTGCTGGCCGGCACGGGCACCGCCGCGCTGCCCGAGCACCACCATCTCGTCATTGATGAGGCCCACAACCTGGAGGACGTTGCCACCGATCAGCTCGGCCGCGAGGCCTCGGATGCCTCCGTTCGTGGGCTGCTGCGGCTGCTGTCCGGGGAGGACGCCGCGCCCCTGAACCAGCGCGTCGCCGAGTGGCTCGGAACGGTGTCCATCGAGGCGGAGGAAGCCGTCGCGGAGGCCTGCGCCGCCTTCCCCGAGGCCGTTGCCGCTCTGGAGTACGCCTTGGAAGACCTCGCGGCCGCCGTCCTGAGCTTCCTTGAGCACGCCCCCTCCTTGGACCGGGCCGCCGACCGCTCGTCGATCCGCCTCACGAGCGACATGCGCGGCACGCGGCACTGGATGCCGGTCGTAGCAGCCCTCCCGCCGGTCTCGGCGGCGATCGAAGGGGTCCGCGCCGTGCTGACCATCTTCCTCCACGCGCTGCACTCCTCGGGGCAGGAGCTGACCGATGCCGTCGCGGCCCTGGCGCTCGATGTGGAGCAGCCTGCGACGCTCCTCTCCGAGCTGGACAGCGCGCTGGCGGTCGTCGTGCAGGGCGAGCAGGACCGCGACTTCGTCTGCTGGGTGTCCGGGTGGACGACGCGGCGCGGCGAGACCGGATGGAGCCTCCGCGCGGCGCCCATCGACGTTGGCCCGGCGCTTCAGAGCGCCCTGTACGAGGGCCTCCGCACCGCGGTCATGACCTCCGCCACGCTGACGGTCGACGACGACTTCGACTACCTCCGTCAGCGCCTTGGTCTCGACGCGGAAGCGGACCGCCTCCTGGAACTCGCGGTGCCCTCCCCCTTCGACTTCCCGAACCAGCTGCTCCTATGCATCCCGTCCGACCTGCCTCTCCCCGGCGAGCGCAGCTTCGACGAGGCCTGCCACGAGGCCATCGCCGGCGCCGCCGAAGCGGCTGCAGGCGGCACGCTGTGCCTGTTCACCTCCCGGGAGAGCATGGCCCGCGCTTACGACCGGCTCCGCCCCCGGCTCGAACGCGGCGGCCTCACCCCCATCTGTCAGGACCTTGCCGCCTCCCGCACGGCGGCACTGGAGGCCCTGCGCGATGACCCCACTGCCGTCCTCTTCGGCGTGAAGAGCTTCTGGGAGGGCGTCGACGTGCCCGGCGAGGCTCTGCGCTGCCTGGTGATGGCCAAGCTGCCGTTCGCCGTGCCCAGCGACCCGATCGTCCAGGCCCGGCAGGAGCGCATTGAGGAGCAGGGGCGCAACGGGTATGATGAGTTCTACGTCCCGAACGCGGTCATCGGATTCCGGCAGGGGATCGGCCGCCTGATCCGCACCCGCACCGACCGGGGCGCCGTGTTCGTGCTCGACCGCCGCATTCTGCTGCGCCGGTACGGCACGCGCTTCCTACAGTCCATCCCGGCCTGTCGCGTCGAGCGCGGCCCCTTAGGCGCCTGCCTCGCGCAGACCAGTGCCATGCTCGGAGTTCGGACATGAGCGACTCCCCCACGCTCGCGGTGGACAACTACTGCTTCGCTTGCGGCCAGGCCAACCCGAAGGGCCTGCACCTGACCTTCCGCTTTGAGGGCGACGAGTACCTCTGCGACTTCATCGCCGCCCGCGAGTACCAGGGCTGGACAGACATCCTCCACGGCGGCATCGTCTCCACCGTGATGGATGAGGTGATGACGCGCCTCCTGTGGGAACGCGGCATCAGCGCGATGACCGCCGAGCTGACCGTGCGCCTCAAGCATCCCGCGCCGGTCGAACGTCCGCTCACGGCGCGCGCCCGGCTGGTGGCACAGCGCCGCCGGCTCTACGAGACCTCCGCCGAACTCACGCTGGAAGACGGGACGGTCGCCGCCACGGCCACCGGGAAGTTCCTGCAGGTCGATCCCCCGGCCGACTGAGGCTCGCAAGTCCATGTTCTTCGATGCCATGCTGCTGGCGAGGGCGAAAGCGGAGATCGAGCGCGAGCTCCTCGGCCCGCGCGTGCGGGAGGTCGTCCAGCTCCACCACGATGAAGTGGCGCTTGCCTTTGGCCGCGGACCGGGGCCGGTCACACTGCTGCTCTCCTCTTCCCCGCAGTTCGGGCGCGTGCACCTCTCCGGCCCTCTCTACGTGAAGGGCCAGGCCCAGGCCTTCGGCCTCGCCCTCCGGAAGCACCTCCGCGGCGCGCGGCTTGCGTCCGTGGCCCAGCCCGGCTTCGATCGTGTCCTGCGCCTCGAGTTCGCCGAGTGCGAGGGCTTCGGGACCGAGTGCCGCCGGACGCTCGTGGTCGAGGTGATGGGCAAGCATGGCAACATGGCCCTCCTCGACGAGGAGGAGCGCATCCTCTCCTGCGCCAAGCACGTGCCCGCGCGCCTGAACCGCTACCGCGAGATCATGGAGGGTGAGCCGTACCTGCCGCCTCCCTCCTTCGACAAGCTCGACCCCCGCGAAGCAACCGCCGACGGCCTCCGAGACCGCATGGCTCCGCCGCTCTCCACCTTCCTGCGCGACCACATCCTCGGCGCCGGCAAGGTCTTCGCGGCCGAGGTCGTGGCGCGCCTGGGCGAGTCGCCGCCGTCGCTCGACGCCCTTGCCGCCCTGCTCCGCGCGCTTCCCGCCGAGGCCGCCTGCCCCGGCCCGGTCTACGTCTACGCGGGCCCTACGGGGTCGGGTCTGCCCGCTCGCTTCGCCCATCCGGTCCCGCTGCAGTGCGCCGGTCCGCCCACCGACGAGGCGCCCAACCTCGGCGCCGCACTCGCGCCGCTCGCCCTCGCCGAGCGCACCGCGCAGCGCGAGCGGGAGCTCCGCGAACGGCTCTCCGGCTGCGCGCGCGCCCACCTCCGCGACCTCGCCGACCGCCTCAGCGCGATGCAGGCCCAGGTCCGCAAGGCCGAGAAGTCCGCTGCCCTCCGCCGCACCGCCGAGCTGCTTTTGGCTCAGCCCCATGCCGCCCAACCGTATGCCTCCGAGGTCGAGCTGACCGACTACTTTACCGAGGGCGCGCCGACGATCACCGTGCCGCTCGATCCTCCCGGCGACGCCCTCGGCGCCGCGCAACGCCTCTTCGACCGCTGCAAGCGCGCGGCCCGCACCCTCGAGCGCGTGCCCCCCCTCATCGAGCAGGTGGAGCGCGAGACCGAGTACCTCACCGCGGTGCTCGCCGAAATCGACCTCGCCCAGGACCTCGAGGACCTCACCGGCGTCCGCGACGAGCTCCGCCAGGAGGGCTACCTCCGCGAGCGGCAGCAGACGCGCAAGCCCTCGCTCACTCGCGCCGCCCGGCCGCAACCGCGCCAACGTGTCTCCGCCGATGGCCTCCCGATCCTCTACGGCGCCAATCACCTGCAGAACGACGAGCTCGTGCGTCTCGCCGCGCCCGATGATCTCTGGCTGCACGTCCAGGCGGCCCCGGGCTCCCATGTGCTCATCCGAACGAACAGCCACCCCGAGCGCGTGCCGCGGCGCACGCTCCTGGAAGCCGCCACCCTTGCCGCGCAGCTCTCCCGCCTGCGGAACCAGGACACCGTCGAGGTGGACTACACGCTGGCCAAGCACGTCCGCCGACAGAAGGGGGAACGTCCGGGGATGGTCTTCTACACCCACCAGAAGACGGTCACCGTGCGGCCGGGGGAGCGACCCTCAGCCTAGTGGCCTGTTAGTCGTGATCCATACAGTAGCGGAATCCAGGGACAGGCATGGGGGAAATCAGTATCAGTGAGGTAGCTCCAGAACCCCTTGAGTCGGGGTGCTCGCCTGGGCGGGGAATCTCGGGTTGTAGGGGCAACCGAGGCTCCGGGAGGCGAGCATGAACAGATTGGCACGCTGGTGGCGTCGGACACAAGCGCTGCTGTTTCGGGAGCTGGAAGCGGGCGTTGATGAGCCGTTGACGGAGCGGCACGAGAAGCTAGCCTTGGTGCTGGAAGTGGTGCGGGTAGAAGAGCATGTTCGGCCGCGGGTGCGGTGGTAGACGGGTCGTCCGGCGCACGACCGCCGGCCCTTGGCGCGGGCCTTCGTGGCCAAGGCGGTGTACAACGATCTGACGACCGTGGCGTTCTTGGAGCGCCTCCGAACGGACCGGAACCTGTGTCGGATCTGCGGGTGGGACCACGCGGGGAAGGTGCCGAGCGAGCGGAAACTGGTGGCTGGCACTGGTTCCCCGAGTGCCTATCCACCCGCACTCATCCCGGCCAACCACGTGCCGGAGGAGGGGTCGCGTTGATCGGGCGGCTGTACGATGCTATAATCGGGCCACGGAGGTCCTCCCCTTTGAAGCTACACCTGCGCGGCGCGACGCGGAACGTCACCGGCTCCTGCTACGTTGTTGAGACCCCCGCGGGTCTCCTGATGATCGACTGTGGCCTCTACCAGGGCAACCGTCACCTCGAAGAGCTCAACTGGCGTCCCTTCCCCTTCAACCCGGCCGATGTCCGCTGGCTGATCCTCACCCATGCCCACATCGACCACTCGGGGCTCGTGCCTCGCTTCGTTGCGGAGGGCTACCAGGGCGACATCATCACCCACTCGGCCACCTGCGACCTCGCCGACATCATGCTCCGCGACAGCGCCCACATCCAGGAAGAGGACGCTCAGTGGGCCGACAAGAAGTGGCGCCGCGGCGGACGTAAGGCCAAACACCCCCCGGGACCCCTGTACACGGTTGAGGATGCGGAGGTCGCTGTGACTCGCCTGCGGCCGCTGCCCTACGACCAAGTCGTGGACCTCGCGCCCGATGTCCGTCTGCGGCTGACCGACGCCGGGCACATCCTGGGCAGCGCGAACGTCGAACTCTCCCTGCGGGAGGGCGACCGCACGCTCCGGCTGACCTTCAGCGGCGACGTCGGCGCCGGCGACAGCCCCATCATCCGCGACCCTCAGCCCCCGTCGACGACCGACTTCCTGGTGATGGAGAGCACATACGGCAACCGGAACCACGACCGCGTCGAGGCGCGGAACGAGAAGTTCCGCAAAGCGATCAACGACACCCTCGCGCGCAAGGGCTGTGTCATCATCCCAGCGTTCAGCGTCGGGCGCACCCAGGAACTGCTCTATGCGCTCAACGAGCTGGAGCAGGCCCACGCCCTGCCCACCTGCTCGGCCTTTGTGGACAGCCCCCTGGCCATCGGCGCGACTCGCATCTTCCGCAAGCACCCCGAGTGCTTCAGCCGGACGATCCTGGACGAGATCGCCTCGGGGGACGATCCCTTCGATTTCCCCGGGCTGCAGATGACCCAGACGGTCGAGGAGAGCAAGCGGATCAACTATGCCCCGGCGCCGTACATCGTGATCTCGGCGGCAGGGATGTGCACTGCCGGCCGAATCCGCCACCATCTCATCAATCACCTCGGGAACGAGAACGACCTGGTTCTCTTCGTCGGCTTCCAGGCGGAGAACACGCTGGGCCGCCTGATCCGCGACGGGCGCTCCCCGGTCCGCATTCTGGGGCAGCAGGTCGCGGTAAAGGCGCGGGTCGCCGCCATCGACGGTTTCTCGGCCCACGCGGACCGCGACGGGTTGCTGAAGTGGTTCGGGTCGATGCCTCAGCCCCCGGCCTTCACTCTGACGACCCACGGCGAGCCCGAGGCGTCCTTCGCGCTGCGGGACGCGCTGCAGGAGCAGTTCGGCGTGCGGGCCCTCGTGCCGGAGCTGGGAGGCGTGATTGACCTGGACCCGGACAACCGGGACCTGGCGAACCTCGTCGCGGAGCAGGAGAGCCGGCCCGATCGGAAGCCGTGGGCGCCGGTGACGGACGCCGGAGGCACAGAGCTCGAGGAAGCGTAGCCACCCGAAGGAGGGATTCGCCGTGAGGAGAGCCCTGGGGATCAGTTGCGTCGCCTGGCTGATCGCGAGCATGGCCGCTGCCGGCCACAGCCAGGAGCTGCCCGCGGTGTCCAACGAGGGTCTTGCGTCGGAGGCGGAGGCGCAGCCCGGCGCCGTCTACTCGGACCAGGACCTGTCCGGCACCTCGTGGCCGCAGGCCGACCTGCGCGGGGCACGGTTCGCGAACTGCGTCCTTGACGGCGCGGACCTCTCGGGCGCCTTCCTGGGGGGCGCGGCCTTCGAGGGCTGCAGCCTCAAGGACGCGCGGTTCACCTCGGCCTCCATGCGAGGCGTCTACCTGAGCGCTTGCGACCTCTCGGGCGCCACCTTCGATGGGGCCGACCTCGCGGGCGCCACGCTGCTGGGCCTGACCCTCTCCCCCACCGGCGCGCCGTACCTGCCTGCGCTCCACACCGCGATCGAGCTGCGCGGCGGCACGGGCTACTCCCCCGCGCTCATCGCGGCCGCCTCGGGCGACGCGTTCAGCCTCGCCTACAACCGCAACAACCGCGGCGACTGGGCCGGGCGACCGGTGACCTTCAACCCGCTGCTGGTGGCCCTCGACACGTTGGGCTTCGATGCCACGACGCCCAAGATGGTGAACCCGGACGCCGGGACAGCGCGCGCGAACCTCGTGGGGGTCCTGAGGCGCGGTCTCGTCGCTATCCTCCCGTTGAGCCTTGCGGGCGCGGGCCTCGAGGGCGACGCCGTGGAGGGCCCGGTATGGGTCGTTGCTCATGACCTGACGTCCGACAACGCGAAGACGGAGCAGGTCCATCTGGCAACCCCCTTCGGACCGATGACGCTGGAGACGGACGACCTGCTGGGCCGTTGGCAAGGGCCCTGGCCCACCCTCGCGCCGGTCGGCGAGACGCTCAGCGAGGCGCGCTACCCGATGGTCATGGTGGGCGCCATGAAGGCGGAGATCACCGAACCCGCGGCCATCGTGGAGGCCCTTCGGCACGGCTCCGCAATCATGAACGAGGCGCGCGTCTTTGGCGAGTCCCACGGCGGCCTGCAAGCCTACGAGGCGCTGCTGAAGGACTTCGGCGACACGCAGGTGCCGCTGGATCAGCTGGCAGCATGGGCCGAGGGCCCGCGGCTCGGCGTTGCGGCGTCCCGGAAGCTCGCCGCGAACTTCCTCCGCGAGGCGGCGCCCAAGCTCCCGGAGCCGGCGCAGCGACCGCTGCTGGAGGCGGCGGACCTCTACGCGGAGGTCGCCAACCTCCTGGCGAACGAGTGGCCACTGGTCAGCGATTTCGTAGGCGCGATCGCGATGCCGGCAGATGTGGTGCTCGGCCAGCGACGTGGGGCGGCCTGCACGACCTTGCAGGCGACCATCGAAGCGGAGCGACGGGCGGCGGCGCTGCTCGACCAGGCCGTGGCCGAGGCGGTTCGGGCCCCGTAGCGGCTCCACAGTCCCTTCACCGTTCCTCCCTGCGGAATCCCGCGCGGAGGTCTATGCTCGGCGGGTGCCGATTCCCGCTGATCGCGCGTTCCATACAGGGAGGCCCGCCATGCGCGCTCTGCCCCGCTACCCCCTCGTCCTGACGCTCCTTGCCGGCGCGCTTCTCGCCGGATGCCCGCCGAAGACCGAGCAGCCGGCGGCGCCGCCTGGCCCTGCGAAGGCGCCGACGCCTCCGAAGGGCCCGGGGGAGGTTGTCGTACTCGCCGCGGCCTCGTTGACCGAGGCCTTCTCGGCGCTGGAACCCGCCGCCGAGGCGGCGCTCGACGCCGACGTGAAGATCAGCTTCGGCGGCTCGCAGGCCTTGCGCACGTCCATCGAGCAGGGCAACGCTGCCGACGTGTTCGCCTCCGCGAACATGGAGCACATCGATGCGCTGAAGCAGGCGAACCTCATCAGCGACGCGTTCGAGTTCGCCCACAACAAGCTGGCCTTCATAGCGCCGAAGGGCAATCCGGCCGGGATCGAGAGCCTCGCGGACCTGCGGGACAAGCCCGTGCGCCTCGTGATCGGGGTCGAGGAGTCGCCTGTCGGCAAGTACACGCGCAAGCTGCTGGCGGCGTGCGATGCGGACCCGCAGTTCGGCGCCGGGTTCAGCAAGGCGGTGCTGGCCAAGGTGGCGTCCGAGGATGCGGATGTGAAGCAGGTGCTGAGCAAGGTGACGCTGGGCGCGGCTGACGCCGCCTTCGTATACGACTCGGACATCACCCCCGAGGTACGGGGCCAGGTGGAGCAGTTCGAGATCCCCCCGAGCGTGCAGCAGGTGGTCACCTACGGGATCGGCATTCCGGCCACCGCCAGGAACCCGAAGGGCGGGAGGAAGTTCGTCGAGGCCCTGCTCTCCGAGGCCGGCCAGGAGGCCATCCACCAGAGCGCCGTCCTCGAGTTCATCCCGTCGGCGAAGCCCCCATGGACGGCAAACTGAACCTTCGCAACGCGTTCCTCGTGCTCATGGCGGCGCTGTTCGTCGCGTTTGTCACCGGGCCGCTGGTGTGCATGGTGCTCGGTGTACCGCTCGGGCATCTGGGGCAGTACCTGCGCGACCCGATGGTCGTCGACTCCCTGGCGTTGACGCTGAAGACGACGGCGATCTCCGTGCCCATCGTCATTGTGCTCGGCTCGCCGCTGGCCTATCTGCTGGCGCGACGTGAGTTTGCCGGCAAGCAGGTGCTGGACGCGCTCGTCGACCTGCCGATGAGCATGCCGCCCGTGGTGATGGGTTTCGCGCTGCTGATGACCTTCGCCCCGCGCGGGCCCATCGGGTCCCTCCTAAAGGGGATGGGGATTGAGATCGTGTTCACCACCACTGCGGTCATCATCGCGCAGGTCATGATGGCCGCGCCATTGTACGTGAAGGCCGCGCGGACGGGCTTTGAGAACGTGGACGACTCGCTGCTGCGGGCCTCGCTGGTGCTCGGGGCCTCCCGTTGGCGGACCTTCTTCCGGGTCACGCTGCCCCTCGCAGCCGGCGGCGTGATCACCGGGGCGATCCTCGCCTGGGCCCGCGCTGCCGGGGAGTTCTGCGCCACGATCACGTTTGCCGGGAACATGCCCAAGACCACCCAGACCGCTCCCGTCGCGGTGTTCATGGGGGTGAACCGGGACTTGAGCGTCGGGGTGACGCTGGCCACGATCCTGCTGGCGTTCTCCTTCGCCGTGCTGCTGGGGGCGCGGATCCTACTGAAGCGGAGCCCGCGGTAAGGTGCTTGAGGTCCAGCTCCGAAAGCGACTCCGCGAGTTCGAGCTCCGGATCGCCCTGAGTGTTCAGGCGGGCGAGACTCTCGCCGTCATCGGCCCCAGCGGCGCCGGGAAGACCAGCGTGCTGGCGCTGATCGCGGGCCTGATGGCCCCGGACGAGGGCCGGGTCACCGTCGGCGAGCGCGTGCTCTTCGACTCCGCCCAGCGGATCAACGTGCCCCCCGAGCAGCGGCACCTGGGCTATGTGCTTCAGGAGTACGCGCTCTTCCCCCACCTGACCGTGCTGCGGAACATCGAGTACGGCATGGAGGCGCGGGGAGTGGCGCGCGACGAGATCGTCCGCCGCGCCGCCGAGACCATGCGGATGCTCGGGATCACCCACCTCGCGGGGATCCGACCGGGCGGCATCTCCGGCGGCGAGCGGCAGCGCGTCGCCCTCGCCCGAGCCATCGCGGCCGGCGGGCAGGTGCTGCTGCTCGATGAGCCCCTCGCCGCCCTCGACGCCCAGACCCGCCAGAATGCCCGCGGGGACCTGCGGCGGGTGATCCAATCCGTGGGTGTGGCGGCGGTGTTCGTGACCCACGACTACGTCGACGCCCTCGCTTTCGGCGACCGCATCTGCGTCATCGATCGCGGCGAGGTGGTGCAGATGGGCTCGCAAGAGGACCTGCTCCTCCGCCCCAAGGCGCGCTTCGTAGCGGAGTTCATGGGGGTCAATTTCCTCCACGGCACCGCCCAAACGCCCCACGACGGGGTCAGCAAGGTGCTCGTGAACGGGATTGAGGTCAGCACGACCGTCGAGACCCCGGGCGAGGTCTTCCTCGCCTTCAGCCCCGTCGACGTCACCCTCAGCGCCCAGCCCCCCGCCGGCTCAGCGCAGAACGTCTTCCCGGCCACCGTCACAGCGCTTCTGCAACTTGGCGGCCGCATTCGCGTCGACCTCGACGCCGGCTTCCCCCTCGTCGCGGAGCTTACCCCCGACTCCGTCGCCCGCCTCCACCTCGAAATCGGCTCGCAGGTGTACGCGAGCTTCAAAGCCACCGCCGTCGAGGCATACCGGTAGGGCGCAGGCCGGTGACGCGGTGTTGGTTGCGTACGGCTGGCAACGAGTGGGCCGACGACGGCAGCTCCGGGTCAGGGATTCGGCGACACGATCCCGATTCGGTAAGGCCGAATCGAGTCATGCCCCCGAGTCGGCAGGCGTGGCGGAGAGGCGGAGGTAGCACTCGTAGGCCTCGTCCCAAGGGGCCGGGTTCTGAGGTTCGTAGGTGGCGACCTCGAAGGAGTTGCGGACGACCTGGCGGGCATCGTCGAGGGAAGCCAGGTGGCCGAGGGCGATGGCCTGCATCAGGATGTTGCCCGTGGCGGTCGCCTCGATGGGGCCCGTGATGACCGGGCGGTTCATCGCGTCGGCCGCGAACTGGTTGAGGAGGCGGTTTTGGGTCCCGCCGCCGACGATGTGAACGGCCTCCAGGCGCTTCCCCCGCAGCTCCTCCAGGCAGTTGAGCACCCAGCGGTACTTCAGCGCGAGGCTCTCTAACGCGCAACGGACGATGCCCCCGCGGGTCTGAGGCGGAGTCTGGCCCGTCCTCGTGCAGAACTCAGCGAGGCGGGCGGGCATGTCGCCGGGACGGAGGAACGAGGGGTCGTCGGGCTCGACGACGGCCTCGAAGGCGGGCGCCTCAGCTGCCATGCGGGTGATGTCGTCGTAGGAGTAGTCGTCGCCCTGGCGCTGCCATTCGCGACGAGACTCCTGCACCAGCCAGAGGCCCATGATGTTCTTCAGGAAGCGGAACGTGCCGCAGACTCCGCCCTCGTTGGTGAAGTTGTAGCGGAGCGCCTGCTCGTTCACGATGGGCTCCGCGATCTCCACACCCATCAGTGACCAGGTCCCCGAGCTGATGTACGCGTAGTCCGGAGTCGCCGCGGGCACGGCGGCGACGGCGGAGCCGGTGTCGTGGCCCGCGGGCGCGACGACGGTGAGGCCCTTCGCGCCGGTGCTCTCCGCGAGGGGCTTGACCAGGCCGCCGAGCTTGTGGCCGGGAGGGACGATCGGCGTCAGGAAGTGGGTCGGGATTCCGAGCCGGTCGAGCAGCTCCAGCGACCAGTCGCCCTTGCGGGGATCGTAGAACTGCGTGGTGGTGGCGATGCTGAACTCCGAGGCCTTCACGCCGGTGAACCAGAAGTTGAACAGGTCGGGCATCATCAGGAGCGTTTCGGCCATCTCCAGCAGCGGCGAGCGGCGGTGGCTCATCGCGAAGAGCTGGAAGAGCGTGTTCAGCTCCATGAACTGGATGCCCGAGTAGCCGAAGATCTCGGCGCGCGGCACGCGCTTGCAGGCCTCCTCGACCATCCCCACCGTGCGCTCGTCGCGGTAGTGGTACGGATTGCCCAGCAGCACGTCACCGGCACCGAGGAGGCCGAAGTCGACCCCCCAGGTGTCGACCCCCATGCCGACGAGGTCGTCGCCGGCCTGCTCGACGGCGCGGCCGACGGCCTGCTGCATCTCGCTGAAGAGGCGCAGGGCGTCCCAGTGCATCGAGTCGAGCACGCGGACCGGGCCGTTCGGGAAGCGATGCACGTCGCGGAGCGCGAGGCGGTCGCCGTCGAAGCTGCCGAGCACGCCACGGCCGCTCTCGGCGCCCAGGTCCAGGGCGAGGAACTGCAGTGCGCTCATGGGCGGGACACCTCCGGAGACGGCCGGGTCAATATGTGCCGTATTGATGGACAAGGTCGATGACGCGCGTGTACTGCTCGAAACTCACGTTGTCGGGGACGGAATGGTCGGAGTGGTAGAGGTAGCCCCCGCCCTCCATCGCGACCGGGATCTTGGAGGCGATCTCCTGCTCGATGACGGCCGGGTCGGGATGCGCCATAGCGCGCACGTCGATGCCGCCCATGAAGGCGAGGCGGTCGCCCCAGAGACCCTTCAGCTTCACGAGGTCCATCCCGGCCTTCACCTCGAGGGGCTGGAGGACGTCGAAGCCGGCCTCGATGAAGAGCGGGATGTACTCCTCGACATACCCGCAGCTGTGCAGGAGCATCGGTAGGCCGCGGGACCTGAAGCAGTCGCAGATGAGCCTGTGCCCCGGCCAGAAGAGGTCGCGATACATCGCGACGGACATGAAGCCCTTGTGCTTGAAGCCGAGGTCATCGAAGACCCAGCCGGCGTCGAGCTCGACGCCGCCGTCAAGCATGGCCTCGGCGATCTCGACGCACAGCTGCGCATCGGTGAGGGCCATGTCGCGAACCCAGTCGGGGTCCTCAACCATCGCCATCATCAGCCGGTCCGGGCCGACCATGTTGCAGACCTTGGTGAACCCGGGGCCGCAGCTGAAGTGGCAGAACAGGCCGGCTTCGCGCGCGGCGCGGTTGCCGTCGCGGATCGCGTCCCAGGCAATGCGCGTATCGTTCATCGCCATGCGGGGCTTGTGCTCTTCCCACAGGGCGCGCGTGGTGATGGTGAAGTCGATGAGCTCGGGAGTGGAGGTCTTGCCCTTCCAGTTGCGCCAGACGTTCCCGTCGCCGGTCTTCGCGACGGTGAACTCGGGGGTGTCCTCGAGGACCTCGCCCGGGAGCTGGAGGGAGTTGTCGATCCAGGCGCCCCAGAACTCGAAGCCGAACTGCTGCTGGGGGGACACGTCGGCGGGCAGCCCCTCCTGATGCCAGCGCTCAACGGTGGTGCCCCACGGGGAGTCGTGGATGGGCACGCGGTCGGGCTCCTGGTGCGCGATGGCCTGCAGGACGCGCTCTCGGGAAGTCAAGCGTCACGCTCCTTCCTCAACACGCAGACAGGCGCCGACCCCGCGGCACGGGATCGGCGCCCATCTCAGTCCCCACGAACCTCACTCGACACGCCTCAGTTATAGCGGGCCGACGTCCACTGATTCACGTTCTCGGCGAGGTTGATGGTCTGCTCGTAGGGGATGAACTTCGTGTGCCCATCGCAGTAGCACGCGTTGAACTTGCCAAGCTGGCCGTGACGGGCGGCGGTGGCGTCGATCTCCCAGAAGATGGCCTCGGCCAGGCGGTAGTCGCCGGCGTTGGCTGTCCCGGTGAAGACCACGTAGTCGTGCGGGCTGTAGCTGCTGGCGCCTAGGAAGCGGGAGTCGCAGAGGAGGATGGTGCTGGAGGCATCCTCGACGGCGCCCTGGCGCATGCCGGCCGGTCCGCCCGTCGTGATAGGCGGGGTGAGCGAGGGATTGGGCTCCATGGCGTTGATGCCGTAGGAGTAGCCGACCCCCGGCTGGCCCTCGTAGGCGCGGATGAAGCGGGTCTGCGCGTAGCCGACGCCCGTGAAGCGGTCCATGTGCAGAGCGTTGTTGGCCGGGCAGTCGTAGATCTGGTCGTTGTTGACGTAGCCCTGGAAGATGACGTCGGCCCAGGCGCTGTTGCGGTTGACGACGTCTCCGTAGAGCGCAAACGGGAACTGGTCATCGTAGTCCTGAGCGTACATCCGCATCGCCGTGCCCAACTGCTGCAGGTTGGCGGTGCAGGAGGTCTGCAGCGCCTTCTTGCGGGCATTGTTGAACACGGGGAAGAGGATCGCCGCCAGGATGGCGATGATCGCGATGACGATCAACAGCTCGACCAACGTGAACCCGGACTTCCTTCTCATCGCAGCCCTCACTCCTCAGTCGTTCTGGTGTGGTGGCGCAGTCGGCGAACGTGAGGGGACGCCTCCCTTCGACGCCCTCGCATACCGTGCGTTCCCACGCAGGTGGTTCGATGGTGGTGTTCTTCCTCAACGGCGGCGGCCCCTCCTTCTGGGCGAGGAGAATCTTCAGGGGACTTCGGTGACAGTCGTTCATGAGCCTTCGGCTCATCCAGAAGCGATGAAGGTCGGGCCACGGGTCCCAGCACCAGGAGTCATGCTTCTGGAACTGCAGAACCCGCGTTTTGCAGCGTCTTCTGGCTCTACATTCGGAGCAGACACCGATCCCGCAGACACGGGATCGGCGTCAGTCCCCATCGCTCCCTGTGGGAGGGGCGGGCAGGGGAGGGAGCGAAACGGGGGGCATGGGCAAGGCGCCGCTGTGGTACAGGCTGCGACGGCTGGTGTACGGCGTTCTGCTGGGCGCGATCGGGAGCAGCGTTGTGTTGGCGTGGCGGCTGGGCAACCTCCCGTTCTCCCGGCGGCTGCGGGAGTTTGAGCTGGCGACGTATGATGACCGGATGAACTGGCGCGGCCCGGTGCTGAGGGCTCAGCGAGACGAGCCGGTCGTCATCGTGGCCATCGATGAGACGTCGCTGACGGCGCTCGCGGACGAGGGGATGCTCTACCCCTGGCCGCGGGACGTGCACGCGCGGCTGATCCGGCAGCTGGTACGAGGCGGGGCGAAGGTCATCGCCTTCGACATCAACTTCCAGACCGTGGTCCCGGCGCCCAATCAGAAGCCCCCCGGGCCGGAGGACTACCTCTGGGAGCCGGCGCCATGCGCGGCGGACCTGGCGTTCGCGGAGGCGATCGACGACGCGGGAAACGTGATCCTGGCGGCGGTGGTGGAAGAGAAGATCGAGCGGGTGCAGGGGCAGGAGGAGCTGATCCAGAACGCAGCGTACCCGGCGGCGCTCTTCGACGACGCCGCGGCCGCCCACGCGGATGCGAAGACCCCCATCGACCTGGACGGGACCGTGCGGAGGGCGCGGACGGAGTCGCGCTTCCGCGAGGAGCGGCTGGTGAGCTTCCCGGTGGTCTGCGCCACAGCCTACGAGGCGGACGGCCCGGTCGAGGAGCTGGAGGCGCGCGCCACGGAGTTCGGGGCCCAGTGGCGGGGGCGGCACGCGGAGTCGATCGATGGGGAGGGCGCCTTCCCGGTCGACTTCCACGGCCCTCCGGGCGAGACGCCCACGGTCCAGTATCTGCAGGCGCTGGGCTACGGACCCGAGCAGCTGCGAGCGACGTTCGGAGGCAAGATCGTACTCATCGGCGCCACCTCACCGGACCTCCACGACCAGTTCACCGTGCCGATCCGTCGGAAGAGCGCGCATCAGACGGGGGAGGAGCAGATGGCGGGGGTGGAGATCCACGCCAACGCCATCCGCACGCTGCTGGCGGACCGGTGCATCCGGCCCGCTCCGTTCTGGGTAGCCATCGTCTGGACGCTGCTGCTGGGCTGCGTGACGGGCATCGCGACCTTCTACCTGCGCCCGCTCCCCACACTGGTCTTCTATCTGCCGGTGGTCGGCTTCGCGACGATTGCCCTGTCCTTCTGGCTGTCTGTGACGCGGGACTTGTGGGTGAACGTGACGCTGCCGGTGCTCGGGGCGCTTGCCGCGGCCTACGTGACCTCGACCGTGTTCGCATACTTCACCGTGGAGCGCGAGCGGAACCACATCCAACGGGCGTGGTCAAAGCGCGTGTCGCCCGAGGTGCTGCAGCAGATCATCCAGAACCCGCGGCTTCAGCATGTCGAGGGCCGGACGCTGCAGGCGACGGTACTCTTCTCGGACCTGCGCGGGTTCACGACGCTCTGCCATGCCTGGCCCCCGGCGGAGGTCGTGCGGAGGTTGAACGAGATCTTCGACCGGATGACGCGAGTCATCATGGACCACGGGGGCGCGGTCGACAAGTTCATCGGCGACGGAATCATGGCGATCTTCGGCGACCCGGTGCCCTACGAGGACCATGCGCGGAGGGCCGTGCTGGCTTCGATCGGGATGCTGCGCGCGATGAAGGAACTGCAGGCCGCCGCCGTCGCGCGCGGCGACCAGCCCATCCGCATGGGGGTTGGGATTCACACCGGCGAGCTGGTCGCAGGGGACATCGGGTCCGAGCTGTTCCTCGAGTACACCGCCATCGGAGACACGGTCAGTACCGCGTCCCGGCTGGAGGGCCTCAACAAGGACTACAGCACCAACATCATCTGCAGTGGGGATGCCCTGGCCCAGGCCGGGGAGGGGCTGCCGGTGCGGCTGATCGGGACGACAACCGTGCGAGGCCGAGAGACGCCCCTGAAGGTATACGAGGTGCTGTGGGAGAAGCAGGAGTAGCGGTTTGGGAGTTTGGGAGTTTGGGGGTTTGGGAGTCTGAGAGCTTGGGGGGCGCGGAGTCTCGGAGACGGCGACGACGGACGGAACGTCCACCGCGAAGACACCCCGCGGTCGCGTGACCACCGGGACGGTGAAGGTTTCGGAGGAAGTCAACGGCACGGCAGCCGCTGCAGGAACAGGGGACAGTCCATGCGTCTCGTCCTGCCCTCCGGCAGGTCCGAACTTGGGCAGTCCCCGCGCAAGGCTTGGAGGGAGGGACAGTGCCGATGAGAAAGGTCATGGGGTGCATGGTTCTCGGCCTGGGTCTCACGTTCGCAACAGGTCTGCTCGCGGGTAGCATCGCCTCGGCGCAGGGGAACGTGAAGATCGTGGGCATTGTCCTGAGCGTCAAGCATCGGGCCGGCCCGACGGGCAACTTCGTGACCAGCTCGATGGGAGCCACGCTGCCGGCCGGAAGCCGGGTGCAGACCGGGGCCCGTAGCAAGTGCGCGCTCAAGTTCCCCAACGGCGGGGTAATCCGGATGGGCGAGCGCAGCGATCTCGTCATCCAGAGCCCGACGGACACCTCCGTGAAGCTGAGCGGGGGGCAGCTCTGGGCGAAGGTGATCGCCGGCACGACGGCGCGGGTCGAGGGGACCTACGGGGTCGCCGTCGTGAAGGGCACGGAGTGGATGTTCGACGGGGTCGCGATCACCTGCTTCGACGGGATCGTCAGCTACGAGACCGCTGCGGGCGCGACGGACGTCCCCGTCGGCTACGAGGGGCGGGCGGCGCCGGACGGGACCGTGACCCGAAGTCCGGCCCCCGGCCGGGAGTTCCCCGGCGGGGACCTCATCCAGTGGTTCGGGGGCGTCGAAGGCCTCAGCGTAGGGGCGACCCCCGGCGCCAGCCCCGGTGGGCAGCGCAAGGAGCAGAACATCGCGGTCGATAGCTCGATTACCCAGGCCGCGACGCCGGACGTCGGGCGGCTACACGTCATCGTCGAGGGGACGGACTCGGCCGCCGCGCGATCGCGAGCCGCGCTGATCGGCGACCCCTCGCGCCCGGACGCCGCCTGGGGCTTCTTCCCCGGCGTAGACCCGAACACGCTGGCGCCGCTGTCGATCTCACGCCCGATCGGGGCCGGGGCCGCGCTCACTGCGGGCGCCCTGGCTCAGGCGGAGGGCCTACCGGATCGAAGGTACTTCTTCGGTCCCTACACCCAGGCCGACGCCTTCGGCTACGTGACGGACGGCGGCGGGACGCTGGGGCTGCGGGTCCGGCCGCACGCGGTCTGGGGCCCCGTCTACATGGAGGTCGGCGCGACGACGCGTATCTCCAAGTGGTACGGCGACGGGACCGACATCACCGAGGCCTTCGCGACGTGGCGCGGCTCGTGGGGCGAGGCGACGGTCGGACGGCAGCGCTTCCTGGAGGGCCCGGTGAACAACAGCCGCCTGGGCTCGCTGCTGACCTTCGATACGGGCGATGCGGTCCGCGTACAGGGCCAGTTCGGAAAGCTGACCGCCGACGCGGCCTATGTCCGGACGATGGCGCCCATCCTCGGCCCGAAGGCGCGGGGTTGGTACGGCCGCCTCGAATACCCCATCCTCGACGGCAGCGCGGGTCTGAACGTCATCTCCTCCGACCAGGCCGACGACGACATCGGCTACAGCGTCGACCTCGCGGCGCCGGTCATCGACGGGGAACTGGACCTGTACGGCGAGTACGGCGTCGATCCCTTCGACCGGCAGCTGTACACCGTGG
>Ga0233425_10003440_pt1 | contig 28675 bp, 22 predicted proteins | sample Watercolumn_Towu_2_FD_181712 | JGI IMG/M metagenome (GOLD analysis project Ga0233425, IMG submission 181712) | Freshwater microbial communities from Lake Towuti, South Sulawesi, Indonesia - Watercolumn_Towuti2014_140_MG | ecosystem: Environmental > Aquatic > Freshwater > Lake | place...
GGTGGAACATGGCTCCGGAAATCCCCATCACCAATCCCGTCCCCAAGCCGAGGAACATGTAGCCAAGCTGGCTGACAGTCGAGTACGCCAGCACTCGCTTCAAATCCGTCTGCGTGAGCGCGATCAGCGCTGCCAGCAGCGCGGTGAAGCCGCCAATGCACGACACGACAAGCTGCGCCTCGGGCGACGCCATGAACAGCGGCGTGCAGCGGGCGACCATGTACACCCCGGCGGTCACCATCGTCGCCGCATGGATCAGGGCCGACACCGGCGTCGGACCTTCCATCGCGTCAGGGAGCCAGACATGCAGCGGGAATTGAGCGCTCTTCCCGACGGCTCCGGTGAACAGGCAGAGGCAGATCAACGTCAGCCGGCCCGGGTCGCGTGCCAACAGATCGGCGATGAATTGCTGTTCCAGCACCTTTTCGAAACCGAGGTCACCGAATGTCGTCCAGATCAGGAACACGCCCACCGCGAACCCAAAGTCGCCGACGCGGTTCGTGATGAACGCCTTCATCCCGGCCTTGGCCGCCTCGGGTTTTTCATACCAGAACCCGATCAGCAGGTAGCTGCAGAGGCCGACGGCCTCCCAGAACATGAACAGTTGCAGAAAGTTCGCCGACAGCACGAGGCCGATCATCGAGAACAAGAACAGCGATACGACCGCAAAGAACCGCCAGTAACCCCGCTCGGCGTGCATGTAGCCGCTGGCGTAGATCGCGATCAGCGTGGAAATGAAAGTCACCATCGCGAGCATCGTCGCCGACAACGAATCGACATGCAGACCAATCTGGATGTCCAGCTCCGGCGAATCGGGATTGGAACCCTTCAAGTGCATCCAAGTCCAGTTCAGCAACGTTCGACTCCCTTGTGGGAAATGATCGTCGCTTCCGACGAAGTAAAGCAGTGCCAGCGCACAGACGCACGCTGCGCCGCATCCAATGATTGTCGGCCAGTGGCTTCGCTCGCGCAACACCTTCGCGCCGAAGAGTGCGGTCACAACGGCGGCGAGCAGCGGGAACAGCGGGATCAGCACGGCCGCCCAGTCGGCTCTAGCCACGGCTCACCTCCGCGGGCCGTTTCGCCGGGCTGGAGGATTTCGACGTGGACGGCGTCGCGGTTCGCGAACCATCCGGCCGGGTGGGCAGTTCGCCGGCGACCGTGAGGTGCGGCCACTGCTGTTCCGCGACCGGTTGGTCCGCGACCGGCGTTTCGTCGGCCGGCGGGAGGTTTTCTTCGCGGAGATCCTGCCACAGCGACACGTCGAGCGACGCGCCGCGGCGGAAGAGGACGACGATCAACGCCAGCGCGATCCCCGCTTCGGCGGCCGCGATGGCGAGACTGAAGATCGCGAACACCTGCCCCGACCACGTCCCGTGGTACGCCGAGAAGCCGACAAGCGTGACCGACACTCCTTGCAGCATCAGTTCCGCGCACAGGAACATCACGATCAGGTTTCTCCGCACGAGAAACCCGACCAACCCCAACGTGAAGAGCAACGCTCCCACGATGAGGTAGTTGTTCAGAATGGCGGGGTAGGCTTCGAGCATTTCGTTTCCGTCGTAGCTGAAGTCGTCAGATTTCAAGCTCCGTGGCATCCAATCTGAACTCTCACGAGTTCAGCTACTTTGTGTCGTGACCTCCGAACGGTGTGACGTGATCAACATGGCTCCCACAACGGCGACCAAAAGCAGGATTCCGACGACTTCGACGCTGAGAAAGTGATCGAGGAACAGCGTGCGGCCGAGGCCGTCCACGTGCGGCGGGCGCGGGGCGTTGTCCGGCGCGAGCGACCAGCGTTCGGTTTTCGGTTCGGCGTGGCCGAGGCGGTTCTTGACCATCGCGGTCGTCGGCACGGCGGTGCCGCGACCCTGATTCGCCGCTGCCGAGCCGCCGGGGGTTGATTCGACTTTCGACGCGAAATGGATCGCCCCGACCAGTGCCGTCGACAGCGCGATGCCGGCCAGGCTGGCGAGGAGCGGTTCTCGACTGGCTCGATCGTAGCCGGCCGTTCCCTGCGGCTGAGCCAGCATGATCACAAACAGAAACGTGACGATGATGGCTCCGGCGTAGATGATGATCGTCGCCACGGCCAGGAACTCCGCGCGTTGCAACAGGAACAGGCCCGAATTCGATAGCAGCACCATCGCGAACCACAGGGCGGAATACACGGGGTTCCGGCTGGTGATCATCATCACCGCCGACGCCAGCGACAGCGCGGCCAACAGATGAAACGTCCAGCACGTGACGTTGTCGATTTCCTTGTCCAACGGCCAGAGCAGAGTCGCCGGGAGTTTGAGCCCGCCTTCCAGCAGCACGAAGGGCGAAATCCAGTTCGTTGCGAACAGGATCAGCGCCAGAGTCGCCAGCCCGCCACCGAGCCACCGTTGCCCGCGGTTCTTCGCGCCGCGAGGCAACATCAGGTAGACGCCGGATCCGCCGATCGCCACGATCGCCAGCACGCGCGCGAGCACGTCCTGAAATGCCACGGCCGACGTGGCATCGGCCGCGACGAGGCTGCTGGCAGTTTGTGAGACGACGGAATGCAAATCAGATTCTCCGCGCGCCGGGAGGGCGAGGCTCCTGCCGAGCCGTTACCGTGCCATATCAAGTCCGGCTCGGCAGGAGCCTCGCCCTCCCGAACGATCAATGCTGACCGGCCGGCTGGGTCAACGGCTTACGACCGGCCGTTCGCATTGGTTCCTGTTCGACGGTCGCGTCGAACACGGACAGCAGCTTTTCCTTGTCGAAGATCATTTCTTCGCGACTGGCTCCGGTCAGGTCGAAGAGGGACGTTAATTCAATGGCATCCACCGGGCAAGCCTCCTCGCACATGCCGCAGAAGATGCACCGCAACTCATCGATCACGAAGCTCTGCGGGTATTTTTCACGATCCACCCACGGCGATTCGGCTCCGATGATGTCGATGCAGTGAGCCGGACAGGCCGTGGCGCACATGAAGCAGGCCACGCATTTGACTCGCCCCTGCTGGTCCTTGTTCAGCCGGTGGACACCGCGGTAGATCAGCGGGTTGCCGAATTCCGGTCGCTCTTCGGGAAACTGCCGCGTGAACTGCTGACCGGCCGCCGTCTTGAACAGGTGCTTGACCGTCGTGGTCAGTCCGTCGATGACCGGCGTCAGATACAGCCGCCCGGTCAGGCCGAGTTGCGGCTCCTGCACCCACTTGATTTTCGGATCGTCTGGTTTCATTTCGAGTTGTCTGAAACTTAGGACTTCGCGACCGCGCGTGTGACGGGTTTGCTCGTGACCGACATCGCTGCATACACGATGCACCCGAGGACCGCCAGCCATTGCAGGATGCACCGCGTCGCGAAATCGGTCTTCGGGAGGAACTCTTCGCACACGCCGCTCACGACCAGATTCAGCAGCCCCAGCGGGATCATCGCTTTCCACGCCAGGTCCATGAGCTGGTCGTACCGGAACCGCGGCCAGCTCCAGCGTGTCCACATGAAGAAAAAGATCATCAGCAGAACCTTCACTGACAGCACGGCGATTCGCACGAGGGCACCGATCAGCCCGACTTGGCTCCCCTCCGTCCATTCCGCCAGACCCCAGCAATGCCAGCCGCCGAAGTACAGAATCACGGCCAGAAACGCCGCGAGGATCATGTGCTGATACTCGCTGAGCGCGAACATGCCGAATTTCATCGCCGTGTACTCGGTGTGATAGCCGCCGATTAGTTCCTGTTCGCATTCGGGCAGGTCGAACGGCAACCGAGCCGATTCCGCGAACGCGCTGACGAGGAACACGGCGAACCCGAGCGGTTGCAGGGCGATCCACCACCAGCCGGTCTTCGCCTGCTGTTCGATGATCGTTTCCATGCGCAGCGAACCGCTCAGCAGCAAAACGCCGATCACCGACAGGCCGAGCGGGATTTCATAGCTCACGAGCTGCGCGCTCGATCGCAGACCACCCAACATGCTGTACTTGTTGTTCGACGACCAGCCTCCCAGCACGACTCCGTACACGCCAAGACTCCCGAGCGCGAACACGAACAGCAGGCCGACGTCCATGCCGGGCGCGACCGTCAGCGCGATCGGTTTCGACCCCGGACCCGGCACGTAGTATCCAAACGGAACCGTGGCGAAGGCGACGGTGGCCGTGGCGAGGATCGAAATCGGAGCGATCAGGAACACCGCCTTGTCCACGCCCGCCGGGATGATTTCTTCCTTGAGCAGGAACTTCAGCCCATCGGCAATCGGCTGCAACAGCCCATACGGCCCAACCCGGTTCGGCCCCAGCCGGTCCTGAATGTACGCCGCCACTTTCCGCTCGACGAGAATCAGGTACGCCACCGCCCCCTGCAGCGCCCCGATGACGATCGCGATCTTGATCAGCGGTTCAAGCCAGTCCTGCATCATTTCGATTCGCCAAGGTCAATCTGCTCTGCGGACGCGCGTTTTCGGTGTGGATCTTGTCGGCAGTTTGGCGAGTCTGCTCTTGAACTTCAACGATGGCGCTTATCGGCTATCGTGGATCACAGACAAATCGTCGGGACTCTGGCAGGCGACCGGCCAGCGTGCTTCTCACGGCGTCGGACGATAGGCGTTTGCCGGAATTTCGTGTTCTGTGAAGCCACCGATTTGACGCCAGCGAAGGCTGAGCACACCATTCGTCTCGGGGTTGTTGAAATACTCGACCCGCAGGTTGGCGGGATTTGTGGTCAGATCCACGATGGAAGACTCCAGTCTTCGCATTTCGCCATCATTCCAGTCATCGATCAACAACTGGTTATCGAGCCAGAGCCGAACGCCATCATCCACGGCGACGATGAACTGGTATTGGCCGGGTTTCGGCGCTAGGAGGCGTGTCGTCCAACGGATGGAGATCCCTTGTTCCCAAAGTGGACGGCTGATGCTGCCCGGCTGCGTCCAGGCGATGGCGGCACTGTTTCGACGCTCGACGAGCCGGGCGAAGCCTCGACCCGTGAAGCGCTCCTCGATGACGGCGTTGGGTTGCGGTTCAGGTGTGAATCGCGATTCCTTTTCCGCGGCCTCCCGCAATGTGAAGAGGGCGGCGGTAGGGATGGGCTGCTCGTCGAAACCATCGAGTTCCCTCCAACGCAACGAGACCGCACTCCCCAGATCGACCTCGAAGTAATCCAACCGGAGACGATGAGGACTCGCCGTCAGGTCCACTTCGACCTCATTTCGCGTGACAAGGTGCCCGGTCCAATCGTCGATGATCAGCCGATCATCGAGCCACAACCGCACGCCGTCATCGTTCATCAGCACGAGGCGATAGCGGCCCGGTCGAGGTGCCTTCAGCCATCCCGTCCAACGCACGGAGAAGTCATCCGCCGGGTGCTCCCCGGCCGGAGCCGAATTACCCCAAAACCAATCCACCTGTGGATCAACGCGAGTGAGCAGCAGCCGTCCGAAGTTCACACCGGCATGGTACTCGCCAATCAAGCCGTGTCCTTGTTTTGCGGCAATCTGGTCGCCGACCCGGCTCGCGGGGTCCTTTGACGGCTGGGGTTCGGATTCCTCCGGCGGCGCCGAGACGATTTGTCCTGGATCGTACCGAAGTATCCGAGCCCGATCGTCCAATGGCCGAAATCGCGCTCGCTTGAAGTGGACGATGTCTCGATGCGCACCGATTCCAAAGGCGTGGTGAGGCAGGGACCAATCGTTTCTCATCACCACGGGGGATTGGTTTGCCGGAACGTGATCCCACTGTGGCAGCCGGCAGTCGACGTGACGGTGTTTGTTGACATCCACCGAGATGTGAATCACTTCGGGATTTTGCTCCAGCCGCAACAGAACATCGTACGATTCCGATTGAAACGGGTCGCGGTGCGATGTCGAGTAAAAGGGTTTGCCGATTACCCCGCCCCATACGTATTGGAGCCCCTGATACATCTCCGCGAACGAGAGCATGCACGAGCCACGCCCGACCGGAAAGATGCAATTGACCTCGTCTTTGCCGCACTCCCAAGTCATTGCCAAGTCGACTTCAAAGCTGCCGTGAGTCTCGATAGGCAGCAGCACACGGGAGAATTCGTTGCCCCGTACCCGCAGTCCGTCTTGGCCATTCGTCCAACTACCGCGACTGTTGTGGTGCTGCAGATTAACGAGGGACAGCAGGTCGATCCACGACTCCTTGGACAGTGCCTCCGCCTCGACGAATGTTCCGCTTTTAACGAGGTCGCCGTCGAGCAGTCGGATTTCAAATTGCTTGAGCACAGCATCCGAGTTGTGTACCCCAAAACTTAAGGAATTCTCCGGGATCCACCAATTGAAATCCGTGTGATCCAATTCACCGACGGCACCCGTCCAAGCCAGGCACGGTTGCTGATCCAATTCGATACGGACTGCCGCTCGATCTCCTTGTGCGGTGACAACCACGCGCAATTCGTACTCCCGATGATTAGTGATCCGGAACTCCCGCACGCTGCGCAGCGAACTTCCGCGGACGAAATCCAGCGACGGCCAGTTGGTCTCCTGATCCAGCGTGAACTGGCAACATCGCCCCGCGACGGGAATGGTGAAGTTGATTTCGCCGCTTCCCTCGTCGCGGGAGAATCGGGCTTGAAACTCGTAACTGCCCGTCGGAATGAACGGGATCGCAATTCGCGAAAATCGTTCCGGATCGGTTTGTAAACCGGAACTCGTTTTCCTCCACGGTCCTTTCACGGTGTGCTGTCGGACGTCCACGTGTTCGAGTAGATCGTACCACCGATTTCGTTCAAGCCGAGGTGCGGTCGGTGCGGGCGGCTCAGTGCGAGTGCCCTCCCTCACGGTGGCACCGATTGGAATGCCCGGCGTTGCCTTGTCAGTTGCGATGGTCGAAGCAGCCCGACGTCGAACGCGAATAAATTCTTTGGAGTCGCGACGCAGGATGATCTCGTCGTTGACGAGTTCCCATTCCGAGTCGCCATCCAGCAGCGTCAACTGGTAGCTCCCGGTTGGCAGCCGAACGACCGCTTCGCCGGAGCGATCGAGGATCCGGACGGTGCGACCGCGGTCCTGAACTCGAACGCGCAGATGGGCATGGGATCCCGTGATTTCAACCTCACCGAAGTCCGTTTGAATGCGGTACACGATGACAGTCGCAACCATGAAGACGAACGCTGCGGCCAAGAGAAACGTGGTCCATCTCCGACGCTTGATTTGTCCCGTGCGGATGGCGACGACCTGCCGTTCGGCGTCATCAAGGGCCGTGAGGATGTCTTCCGGTTTTTGAAAACGCTGGTCCGGGGACTTGGCCAACATGCGATTCACGAGGTTGCTGAGGCTTTGTGGAATCTCCGGTCGCAACTTGTGAAATTCTGGCGGTGGCGTGTCGCGGTGGTCGGCGAGTTTCTGGACCGCGTTGCCGTGTGGAAACGGAGGATGTCCCACGAGCGCGAAGAAAAACGTGCAACCCAAACTGTAGATGTCCGAGCGCACATCGGCATCGTGGAACTTCAGTGCTTGTTCGGGGGACACATAATCCACGGTCCCCAAAAAATCACCGGTGGTCGAAAGAGACGCCCGGTCACCATCCTGCTCAACTCGGCCCAACCCAAAGTCGAGCAATTTCAGATTTCCGTCGGCACTCACCTTGCAGTTCTGCGGTTTGATGTCTCGATGCACGACGCCGGCTTTGAACATGGCCTGCACGGCGAAAACAGCCTGTCTGAACAACGGGATGGCTGCCTCAAAATCGAGTGGTCCGCATCGTTCTACCAGTTCGTCCAGGCGCTCTCCCGGGACCAACTGCATGATGGAATACAGAACCACGCGGCCGTCCGGCAGTCGGATGGAATCGACATGGTTCTGTTGGACGACGTACGGACTGGCCACCTTGGCGACCGTGCGAATCTCTTGTACGAACCGTTCCACGATCGTCAGGCGATCCAATAAATCAGGCCGGATGGTCTTCACCGCGACCCGCTCGTCGGTCATCACGTTCGATGCCGTGAACACGATGCCCATCCCACCCTGATCGAGGACCGACTCCAACCGCAGACTCGTGTGCGAGGCGAAAGCCGGGCGTATTTCGTTCAGCCAACGCTGTGCAGGCGCGTCTCGAAGCCTGTCGTTGAGACCCGACCGCTCCTCCTTCAGATCAACGGCTGACGACCTTGGAGTTTCAAAGAGTTCCGCCCCGTGCTTCCGCAGCAGCCGGCAGAACTCATCGTCCTGGGTTTCATCAGCCACAGCCGCACACGTGGGACAGGCGGCCAGATGTTCTTCCACGCTCGCCATTGCTTCGTCGTCGAGGCAACCCAGGCTGTAGCCTTCCAGCAGTTTCCGCGGAGGATGTTCCGATGTTGCGGACATCTCGAAATCCCAATTCGGATCGGATTGACGTGTAGAGCGGTCGCTCAGCCGAGTGCAGCATATCCAACGAACGTTGCCGATCCCAGCCGACCGCCGTGATCCCACGTTCGCCGCGTTTCGGCGAGATGTGGGACCCGGCAGAGCGGTTCTCAAAAACTACGCATGGCCGAAGAATCGCACGTCGCTCAGCTTGACTCCGGAGAAGCCGTTAGCAACCGTCGTGCGAATGCTGTTCATCTTTCCGGCCTGGGCAATCACAATCTGTCCGACGGTGCTGGCGTTGATCATCGACAATGCCTGGTCGGGTCGAATAACTCCGATGTGACCAGGTCCCTTCGAGTTCTTCCAGACCGCAACAGCGGGTCGTCCCGCTTGCACATGAGCTACAATCTCTTCCGGGCTGAGCGTCTTCCAACCATTGGCTCCGCTTAAGAAGTAGTCGAACAGGTCGTTCGCGGGCTTGGCCATGTTGGGATCGTTCGGTTTCGCCGGCAGCGGCACGTTCATTGCGCCCCCGATTACATCGTCTGCAAAGATGTTGCAGAAAGTGTAAACGTTCGTCTTCTTGTACCGATTGGCGCTGGTCAATGCGTCCGAAAACTGCTCAATCGCGTCGTAGTACCGCCAATAACTCCGCGCTCCCTCGCCGCTACGGATCGGGATGTCCACCAGCCGCTTGTAGGCTGTGCTGATGTTCGAATTGGCAGCCAAGAGTTTGCGGGCGTCTGGCACGGAGATGTTCTCGACGTCCGTCCAGAACCGCGTCTTCGCGCTCTCGCCGGGCACGCTGAGGCTGTCGTTGCCACTTCCGCCGTCCACGGCAACCTTGCCGATGTTGTTACGCTGGCGAATGTTGACCGTCACCGAATCGTCGCCATCCTCGCCCCACAGATTCAGCTTCGCGTCGCTGGCAAACACTGCGTCGATGATCGCGTGCAGCGAATCATTACCGCGACCACCGCTCATATTCACGGTCTTGATCGTCGATGAGACCTTTCCACTGGCGATGAACGTCACCGCGTCGGAGTCGTCGTCACCGGAGATGTTGATCGTGTTGATCGAAGTGGCGCTTGTCCCCACAACCACGGTCAATTCGTCGCGCCCGCGCCCGCCGTACACTCCCAGAGTCTTCAACTGCGAGGACTTTCCTTTCACGTTGAATTTGAGCTGGTCGTCCCCGCCGCGAAGATCCACGTTGAGTTCCCGCACACCATTCAGCTTGCGGCTGGTGGTCACGGTGCCACTCGCCGTGGTTTCCTTGAGCATGACTTGGTCGGCATCAATCCAAATGTCCGCTTGCTCTTTCGCGTCCGTTCCCCGAATCGTCAACACGCCGTTGACGACCGGCTGGAAGGTCAGGGTGAGCAACGCTCGGCCCTCGAGCCGTTCGATGTCCGTCAATCCGGCCCGAGCCACTTTCCGGCGACGACCCGATCGTCTCACCAACCCGGAAATCAGCTCCCCCGATCCGATCCAACTGCCTGTCAAGAATGCTAACATCGCTCTGTCCTCCCGTTCGGATTGCTCCACGTGCTGGCCTCGGAACCATTCCGAACGGCATGCCGTGGTAGCTACAGAAGGACACTTGGCAGCCAAGTGTTTCACGAAAAGCTGCCGCCTCCGGCAAGAAACGGCAAGATTTCTCGTAACCGCTTGCGACAGCGAAAGTTGGCACTTCGAACAGCACCGGCCGACATGTCTAAGTTTGAAGCCACCTCGACAGCCGTTCGTCCGCCAAAGAACTGTCGAAACGCTTCGACTGTTTTGTCGCCAAGTTCCAGCGACAACTGGACCAATGCCGCGTCAATCAGAATCTGATCCTCAAGATCGACCAATGGCTGCCAGACCGCCGATTGGTCGTCCTCTAACTCTGCCCAAACCTCTTCTGGCTGCTGATGGAATCGTTGTTGATCGCTGCGGTCGCGCCAGTATGCCAACAGGCGACGTCGGGCAACTTCTCTGAGAAACCGACGCAGTGCCCCTTCACGATTGTTGTGCCGAAAACCGCTCTTGAATATCCCAAAAACAGTCAGCAACAGCTCTTGCAGGAAATCCTTCAGGTCCTCTTCCGAAAGGTATCCCTGACTCCGCAAAAACGCCGTTAACGCCGGCGTGTAGCGTCGAACAATCTTATCGAACGCCGCGTCGAAGTGCCCGTTGTTGATGTCTGCTATCAGACTCTGACTCGTCGTCTCCGCCATCGCAACACCTGACTTGAGTGTGCTTCGTCGGTGCGTTGAGAATCTCGAAAACCCTACAGATTGCTGTTCCCTACAACTCGATCTCCAAGAGTTGTGACGCACGTGATCGGAACGTGGGGGTCGGGTGCGTGACCGTGCCAAGGTCGGTGGTGCGGGGTTTCTTTTCGGTGCCGGTGATCAGGTTCACGCCGGCTTCGGGGACGCCGTCAGCTGCGCGAGCAAAGAACGGTATCGTTTTCGTCAGTTCTTGCATCACGTCCGCGGCTTGGAACAAACCGCGTCGGCCGAGCAACTGGCTGAAGGTTTGGCCGTCGGACTGAGTTCCCTCCAGAGGTCGGATGCCCCACGAGGCCGATTGCAAGAGGCCCGCGTGGTTGACGTAGGAGCCATCCTTCTCGGCGAACGAAACGCCGGGGATCACGAAGTGCGCCCGTCGAGCCAGCGGCGACGGCAGCAGGTCGTGAACGATCAGCAAGCCGAGTTTCTCGAACTTCGCGGCCTCCGCGTCATCGTTCCAGACTTCGGGATAGTTGCCGGTGACGTAGGCGGCGCTGATCGCGCCCGAGTCCACCTGCGCGAGGAAATCCCCCCAACCGATCGCCGCGCCGGGCTGGAAGTGCGACAAGATGGCTTCGACTCCGCGGCGATTCGGACACCGTTCGGCGCGGATGCAGAAGCCTTTCTTGAACGTCTCGTCCTCGCCGAACGTGGGCACTTTGCCGAGGACCAGTTTTGCCTTCGGCGACGCCTGCTTGGCATACGAGGCCAGCAGGAATGCTTCCTCGCACGAGAGGAACGGTGAAAACACGATGGCCAGTTTCTCGCTGCCGTGACGGAGCGCCGCTTCCGTCCACGCGGAATCGACGGCGAGCAAGCCCGGCGACCACAGCAGGTTCTCCCACACGGCGTCGTTGCGGCGTTTCACCGAATTGATCCGCTCCGGCGCGTGAACGTAACCGTTCTCGAACCGGCCGATGTCGCACATCCACCAGTCGTTGACGTTCGGGTTGTAACGCGGTTGGACTCGATACAGGTGCTGTTGGTTCTCGTGAAGCTGGATCGAGCAGCCGGTGCTGCACCGCACGCAGACCGAATTGTGCGGCTGCATGAACCAGACGCGCTGCTGATACAAAAAGTCCTTCGAGCAGAGCGCCCCGACCGGACACAGGTCGTTCACGTTTCCCGACAGTTTGTTGTCGATCGGGAAGCCGGGGAACGTGTCGATTTCGGCGTGGCTGCCGCGCTGGATCACCTGCAATTCGCCGCCACCGGAGACCTCGCGCGTGAACCGCACGCAGCGGCTGCACATCACACAGCGGTCGGTGAACAGCGTCACGTGCTCGCCAAGATCCTTCCGCCGACTGGTGAACGGCTTGATGTCGGCTCGGCGCTGCTGATGTCCGTAGTCGAAATAGTAATCCTGCAACCAGCACTCGCCGGCCTGATCGCAGATCGAACAATCCACCGGATGGTCGAGCAACAGCCCTTCCTGCACGAACCGCTGGTTGGCCTGCACCTTTTCGCTGTTCGTGACGACGACGGTGCCGTCCTTGGCCGGAGTCTGACACGCCGGCACCAGCTTCGGCAGCATGTCGATCTTGCCGGTTTCCTTGTTCTTCTGCCCGGTCTCGACGAGGCACATCCGGCAGCTTGCGACCACGCTCAGCCCGGGGTGCCAGCAGTAAAACGGAATCTCCACGCCCGCCCGATCGGCCGCCTGAATCACATTCAGCCGCTCGTCGTCTCGAACTTCGATGTCTTTGCCATCGATCGTGATGATCGCCATGTTGTTCCGTCTGTCTGATTCAATGCGGACAGGCCGCTGAGTTGTGGGCGTATTTTTCTTCGAGAGTGCGACGGATCGCGATCAGTGTCCCAACTGAACCAGTTCTAGTGTCTCAACCGGTTCTTCCACCATCCAGCCGGACGGGTTGGTCCGTTTGATGTGGTCCTCGAACTCGCCGCGGAACTTCGTGATCGCGTTTTTGATCGGCCACGCGGCGCCATCGGCCAGGCCGCAGATGGTGGTGCCGGGGATGATACCGATTGACGACGCGATGTCGAGCAGCAGGTCGAGGTCCTTCAGCCGTCCCTTGCCCGCCTTGATTCGATGGATGATCCGCTCGGCCCAGCTCGTTCCTTCGCGGCACGGCGTACACTGGCCGCACGATTCGTGAGCGTAAAACCGGCACGAGTTGTGTAGGAAATCGATCATCGACACCGTGTCATCCATGATCGTCACCGCGGCCGTTCCCAGCCCGAGGCAACCCACTTTTCCCGGCCCGGTGAAATCGAGCGGCACGTCCCACTCCTTCTCGGTCATGATCCCCATGCTCAGCCCGCCGGGAATCGACGCCTTCCCCTTGCGGCCGCGCCACACGCCACCGCCATAGCGTTCGACGAGTTCTCGCGTCGTCACCCCCATCGGCATTTCATAGCAGCCGGGTTTCTCGACGTGCCCGCTGATGCAGTACAGCTTCGGCCCGTACGAACCGGCGTCGCGCGGCCCCGTGGACGGCACGCCCATCGACTTGAACCAATCGGCACCGCGGTTCACGATGTGCGGAACGCAGGCCATCGTTTCGATGTTGTTGACCACCGTCGGCTTTCGGAACGCCCCTTCGATGGCCGGAAACGGCGGCTTGATCCGCGGCCACGCCCGCTTCCCTTCGAGACTCTCGATCAGCCCGGTTTCCTCGCCGCAAATGTACGCCGCCGCGCCGCGATGCAGATAGATGTCGAGCGAGAACGGGCTGCCGAGAATGTTCTTGCCGAGCAAGTTGGCGGCGTAGCATTCGTCGATCGCCGCCTGCAGCCGCCTGAACGCCGTGGGGTATTCGTACCGGATGTAGATGTACGCCGTTGCCGCCTTTGTCGCGAAGCAACCGATGATGATCCCTTCGATCACCTGATGCGGGTCCAGCTCCATCAGAATCCGATTGTTGAACGTGGCCGGTTCCGACTCATCCGCATTCACGCACATGTACACGGGCCCGGGATGATCTTTCGGCAGGAACGACCATTTCATCCCGCACGGAAAACCGGCCCCGCCGCGCCCGCGCAGGTTGGATGCCTTCACCAACTCCACCACATCCGTCGGCGACATGCTGCCGAGCACTTTTCGGATCGCCTGGTACCCGCCATTCCGCTGGTAACCGTGCAGCGTGTGGCTGTCCGGTTTGTGGATGTTGGCAGTCAGGACCGGTTCGAATTCCGCCATCGTGGTTCCTCGTCTTAGCTTCCTTGTTCCGCCTGACCCTGGAGCAGTGCCGCCACCTCGTCCACTTGTTCGACCGACATGTTTTTGTAGACCTTCTCGTTGGCCAGCATCGCGGGGGCGAAGTCGCAGAGGCCCAGGCATTCGCCGAATTCCAGAGTGATCTTCCCGTCGGAGGTCGTTTCGCCCGGCTGGACGCCCAGCTTGTGAGACAACTTGTCGAGCACGTCTTCGCCGCCGCGCAGGGCGCAACTGATCGACCGGCAGACCCACGCTCGCACGCGCCCGCACGGTTCATGCTTAAAGAAACCGTAGAACGACAGCGTGTCGTACACCTGCGCCGGCGACAGGTCGAGCAGCGCGGCGATTTCCGGGATCGCTTCCATCGGCACGCAGCGGAGCCGTTCGTTGACGATGTGCAGCGCCGGCAGAGTCACCGCCTGCTTCGTGGGGTATCGCGGGAAGAGCGCGATGATCGCGGCCCGCATTTCGTCGGTCAGCACGGTTTTGGTTTCGGTCGGCATCACTCGTTGTCCAGCAATCGTTGCAATTCACACTGGCAGGCGAGACGCCTGCCCCACGGTTCAGGTCAGCGGTCCAGTTCGGCCGCGATGATGTTCAGGCTTCCGAGTACGGCCACGATGTCGCTGACGGTGTGGCCGCGGATCAGGTCCGGGAACAACGCGAAATGGATGAAGCTCGGCGGTCGGCATCTCGCGCGGTAGGCGATCTCGCTGCCATCTCCCACGAGGTAAAAGCCGAGTTCGCCGTTGGGGGCTTCGATGGCCGCATAGCATTCGTCGCGCGGCGTCTCGAAGCCGCGGTTCGTCATCACGACTTCAAAATGGGTGATGAGACCTTCAATCGTGTCGTACACGCGGTCCTTGTCGGGCAGGATCGTGCGCTCCGCCATCGGAACGTTCACTGGCCCGGACGGCAGGTTTTCGATCGCCTGTTGAACGATCTTCAAACTCTCGAGCATTTCATCCATGCGCACGAGGTACCGGTGAAAGCAATCGCCGCCGGTCGAACAGACGACGTTGAAATCGAAGTCGGCGTAGGCCAGGTACGGTTCGTCCTTGCGGAGGTCGCGTGTGACACCGCTGGCTCGGGCGACCGGTCCCGTCGCGCTGCGATTGGTCGCGTCTTCTTTCGACAGGTAGCCGATCCCCTTCGTCCGCTCGACAAAGATTCGGTTGCGATTCAGCAGCCGGCACATTTCGGAATGGACGGCGGGGAATGCCTTCACGAACTGCCGCACCTGTTCGATGAACAGCGGCGTGGCGTCGTACATCAGCCCGCCCGTGCGTGTGTAGCTGGTGGTGAATCGCGCTCCGCATAGCGTTTCGAAAATCGAGTACAACACTTCGCGCTGATTGAAAGCGTACAGGAACGCCGTGAACGCCCCCGTGTCCAGCGCCATCGCCCCATCGCACAGCAAGTGATCGCTGATCCGGGCGAGTTCGGCCAGGATCGTGCGGATGTATTTGCACCGCGGAGTGATCTCGATCCCCAGCAGCGTTTCGACCACGTTGTGCCAGGCAATGTTGTTGGACAGCGGCGAAATGTAATTCATCCGGTCGGTGACGGTGACGTACTGGTTGTAGTTCAGGTGCTCGCCGATTTTCTCGAACCCGCTGTGCAGGTAGCCGATATCCGGCTTCGCATCGACGACTTTTTCCCCCTCAATCTGCAACACCAGCCGCAGCGTCGTGTGTGTGGCCGGATGCTGCGGACCGAAATTCAGGGTCCAGCGGTATTCCTGTTCGACCGGTGCCGGGGCTTCGAGCGTGGAAAGCATGGTGTCGAATCTTAACCTTCAGCGCGAGTGATCCGTTCGAAATTGTGCCGCTCGCCGCGACCGCGCAGCGGGTAGTCTTTGCGAAGCGGGAACGCGGCGAATTCCTCGGGCATCAGGATTCGCCGCAGATCGGGATGTCCGTCGAACACGATGCCGAACATGTCGAACACTTCACGCTCGAGCCAGTTCGCCCCTTCCCACAGCGGGACGGCCGATTTCACAGTCAGGTCGGGTTCGTTCAGGAAGCACCGCACGATCAACCGTTCGTTCGTCGCCGTGTTGGCCAGACAATACACCAACCCGAACCGGTCCTTGGCCCCGCGGTAGTACAGATAGTCCACGCAGCTCACATCCACGAGCAGGTCGAAGCCGCATTCCTCCTTGAGGAATTCCAGGTACGAATAGACCTGTTCCGCCGGCACGACAAGCCGCCGGTTGGCCTGCGGCGACTGCGGGTTCTCCGAATACGACCACGCTCGCGAGCCGAAGCGTTGCCGGAGTTGGTCGAGGGTCGTGGCAGGTTCCATATCATTTCAACTTGAGTGTCGGGAGGTAAGGAGACTCCGGGCGCGGAACAAGTTGCTGCCGGGGGCAATCAACCAGCAAGTCGAGCGCTTCCAAAACAATCTGTCCGAGCAATGGCTCGCAACGCGGAGGACCGACGATGCAATCGGTATCGAATTCCCGATCGCCCACGCGAACGGTGACGACACCCGCAACCGATCGCTCCTCCTTGCGCTCGTCAGCATAAGCGACGATTGCCTTCCGCTTCAGCCGCAATCCCAGCGCCTCAACCAAATCCTGCGGCAGGAGCATCAGGACGGCACCCGTGTCAACAAGCACGCGACACTTTTGGAGACGGACCTGTGCGACGGGGAGCTTTCCTTCGACTGCCAATTGGCGGTCGAGCGCATTCTCAAGTTCGACCTCGACAGCAACTTCGCCCATGGCGGTGCTCCCCTCTCGTCGTGGCTCACAGGGGACAATGTCAAGCATGAGAGTTCGTGAGTATCGGCAATGGCTTCGGGCGCGGCACGACCTCCCCCGGCGGGACGATTTGCAACGCTCGCTTCACGTCCTGCCGTTGCGGCGTCAAGAATTCCTGACCGTTCAGAGTTCCTTCGCGCTGGATTTTGTCCTGTAGGTCGATGATCGCCTGGATCAGTTGTTCCGGGCGCGGTGGGCAGCCGGGGACGTACATGTCCACCGGGATGAACCGGTCGATCCCCTGCACGACGCAGTACGTGTCGAACACGCCGCCGGTCGAAGCACACGCGCCCATCGAAATGCACCACTTCGGTTCGGGCATTTGCAGCCAGATCCGTTGCAGAACCGGCAGCATTTTCATCACCACGCGGCCGGCGACGATCATCAGATCGCATTGCCGAGGCGAAAATCGGAACACTTCGGCGCCGAACCGGGCCACGTCGTGTTTGCTCGCACCGGTGGCCATCAGTTCGATTCCGCAGCACGCGGTCGCGAACGGCATTGGCCAGAGCGAATTCTTGCGGCACCAACTGGCGAGCGCGTCGAGCTTGCTCACGGCGACGTTTTCGGGAACGGTCAGTTCCATTTGAACACCCCCTTCCGCCATGTGTAGAAAAAGCCGACGGTCAGGATTCCGATGAACACCATCACCGCCCAGAACACGGCATGCCCTTCACCGAACCCGGCATTTCCTCCGCCGACCGACACCGCCCACGGATACAGGAACAGCAGTTCAACGTCGAACACGAGAAACTCGATCGCCAGCAGATAAAAGTTGATCGGAAACCGCTTGCGAGCCGAATGCACCGGGTCCATCCCCGATTCGTACGGCATCTCCTTGACCGCCGTCCGTTTGACCGGCCCGATCAAGTGGGCGATGACGATGATCGACACCGCCATCGCGGTCGCAATCGCAGCGAACAAAAAGATCGGCAGGTAATCACTCATGACGCCCGCATGGTTGCAAACTTTCCCATAGCGGTCCAGTCAGGGCGCGAGTTTTGGCGGGCATCTGGTCCGCAGAGTTCACAGATTTCGCAGATGAAGATTTTGAATCTGTGGATTCTTCCAGATTACGTCGCCGGCCAGACCAGTCGTGGAGCCCGGATGCCCGGCGGCGCCGTCGAGAGCCGCGGCGCTTCCCACTCGGTGACGGCGGCGTCAGCGGGAGCGAGACTGAATTCCGCGGCGAACCGGAACGAACCACTCGACAACCCGTCGAGTGGCAGCGCGGCAGCCTCGATCGGTGTGAGCGTGGTCGCACTGCCGGTTGAAGCGGCCGCGACGGTGAGATCGGGCGGCGCGAGCGAGCCCTCGCCGGTCCAGCGCGCGGAGCGGAGCCAAGCTGGCTTCGCGGTGGCGGACGCGAGTTCAATGAGCGCGGACGAACCGAGCAGCAGGTCGAACACGCAGTCGGTGGCCTCCACGAGCAGCACCGGCGACGAAGTCGGTTGCCAGTCGTCCGGCAATTTCCAGCGGACGACCGTTCCAGCGCGGCGGCAGGTGGTGTTTTGCAGCTTAACCGACACCTTGCGGCCTCGGCGCAGGCGGGAGTCGATTTCGGGAGACGTCGCCAGATGCACGAGCGGTCCGGGGCCGAGCTTGAGGCAGTTGTCGAGCGCGATCTGACGCGGGGCGCTCGCGAGGTGGATCGCCGGCGCGGCACCGCTGAACACGCAATCGCGAAGTTCGATCCGCCCGCCCGACGGATCGCCGTCGTCGGCCACTTTCCACGCGACGGCCACGGGCAGTTCGTCGAATGCCCGTGCGGTTGAGACCGCGTCGTTGGGTGGCACTGGCTCAACCAGTGGCACACGCGCATTGACTCTCGATTGCACGTCGGCGAACGGATGCGTCTCGAACGAGCACTGGTCCACGTGCAGAGTCTGACACTGGACGCGAAGCAGAGTTTTCGGCGGAGCGGTCGTCGTGATATCGCCGCCGCGGCGCAGGTGCAGATTTTCCAACCGCACGACCTCGGCGGCAATTTCAAGCGGCTTGTCGATCACGACGAGAATCGGCTGCACGCCGCGCTGCCCGCGAATCGTCAGCGGTCCGACGCTGGTGATCGTCGACGCCTCGAACGGCCCGTTCGATTTCAGAAAGATCATGCCGTCCGGATCGGGAGCCGGCAGCGGCAACAACTCCACGCCCGCCAGGGTGGCAGGGGTCGAGTGCAGCGAGCCCCCAGCCACGTCGCCCGCCGAGCCGTTCGGCCGCGAGTTGTCCGTCACCGGTCGAGACCTCATCAGCCGTGATCCGACCCAGTCGCGGACTCGATTCGACACATCGAGCAGTTCCGCCCGCGCACCGCGATCCGCCAGCGACACCGCGAGGCCCGAGAGTGCGAACAGCGCGGCGAGCGCGATCGCCCAGCGGAGCGGCGACGGGCGGGGATCGGCCGCGTCGGGTTCGGCGGGAGTCGTGCAGTCGTGCAGGAATCTTCGCAGACGTCGCCGTCCGGCAGCGCGAGGCGGACCCCAGGCGGCCGCGGCGTCGGCGACATTTCCCGGCCGTGCGGCCGGATCGCGGTCGGTCATGTGCCACAGCGCATTGGCGAGGTCGGCCGGCGTGTCCGGTGCCCAGCGTCGCACGTCGTCGATCGTCTTCGTTTGGTGTGCGGCGATTTTTCCCAGCGGATCGCCACCGGGAAACGGCGGACGACCAGCCAGCAGTTGCCACAGTAAGCAGCCGAGTGCGTACAAATCCGATGCGGCGTTCGGCGCGCGGCCCGTCCCGATCAGTTCCGGCGCGATGCCGTCCAACCGATCCGGTGCCAGTCCCGAATGCACGGTCAGTTCCGGATCGAGCGCGGATCGAATTCCCGCATCGAGCAGCACCGCGACTCCGTTCGATGTCATGCGCACATTCGCCAGCCGGATGTCGCCGTGCGCGTGCCCGCGAGCTTCCAACGTCGCGAGGCCATCGAGCAATTGCCGGCCGATCTCGATCACCACGTCCGCCGCGTAGCGACCGCGCCGCACGAGGAGTTCGCCCAGCGTCGGACCATCAACAAACCTGCTCGCCAGAACGATCTCCCCCTCGCCGTCCCGAAGAGAGTTGGGGTGAGCGGGTGCCGACGGCGATACCAAACTCTCAACCCCAATGCCAGGAACGGGTGCCACTGGCAACTTGCTGCCAGTGCGATCGTCGTTGGCAGTTGCACGGGTGGACAAGCCGCCCGTGGCACCCGACGTGCCCTCGCCCTCAACCCCTCTCCCGGGGGGAGGGGGGAGCGAGGAACAATCATGGGGAGCAACACACGACGCATGCGCGAAGTCGCGCAAGTCAGTCACCATTCGTTCGACGCGGGCGACGGCATCGGCGGAGAGCGCGTGCCCGTCTCGACCCCGAACACGTTTGATGACCACGAGGCCCCGCTCGTCGATCGGCTGCGCCAAAAACGTCTCGCCGAATGGACCTCCACCGAGGCGGTCGATCAGCACCCACCGGCCGATCCGCAGCCGATGCGGCTCCGACGACGACAGCACTCGCGCCTGAAACGGTGTCAGCCGCCGAAGTTGAACGAGCGCGTCGATCCAGACGGAATCGAACGTCGGCAGATCGTGCGTCAGGTTGCGGACGATCCGCTGGCAGCGGCGCAGGTCGGCCGAGGAGCAGAGATTGAGCTCCGAGAGCAGAGACCGGATCGGTTCCGACAACGGTTCCAGCACGGCGACGTCCATGTCAGGGCAGTGGGCAGTCGGCAGTGGGCAGTGGGCAGTGGGCAGTGGGCAGTGGTGCAGGAATTCCCACTGCCGACTGCCTACTGCCCACTGCCCCACCAAAAATCGCGGCAACTTATCTCAGAATCGCGACGAACGGACAAGGCGAGTCCCAGTTACTCGTCCTTCGTCGTGACCAGTTCCAGAATCCGCGTTTCGCGGCGGGCGAGCAGGTGGCCCTGCCAGGTCAGGAGCTGCAGGTAGGCGAACGCGAACAGCGCCAGACCGATGGCCGACAGCAAAGGCGAAATGGGAATCCAGCCCCAGCCCAGCCACGCGGCGAGCGCGTCCAGTCCGAGCGGGATCAGCGCGAGCGTCGAGACGAACGGGAACAGGAGTGCGAACAACACGCTCCACAGGATCACCAGCCCCTTCGGGTTCGCCGGCTTGAGCGATCCGGGCGAGATGGCCCACGGGGCGAGAATCGACGAGAAATTGCCGACGCCGCACAGCAGCAGGTAGACCGATGCCAGTTGCAGCACGGCACCGATCAAGTGTCCGATTCGGAGCGGAAGCAGGAATTGCATCGCCACGACCACGAGCAAACCGGTGCCCAGCGCGAACGGAGCCAGCGCGAGATTTTTTCCAAGCAGCACGTCGCGGCGCGGCGTGCCCGAAAGCACGTAGGTCCGGAAGCCGGACCGATCGAAGCCGAACTGGTTTTGCACCAGGCCGATCATGCAAAACATGGTCATGCTGATCGCGCCGAACGCGGCCAGCGGCCGGTACGCTTCGCCCAGCTTGTCGCCGACGCGGAACACGGAGATGCCAAACACGGCGAGCAGCATCACGGGCGTCAGCAGCATCATTTTGACTTCGGGAGCGCGCGTGAGCGACCGGAAGTTCGCGAGCGCGATCGCCGCGCACGGCTCGGACAGGCGCGGGAGTTCTCGTTCGAGAAACGTCGTCGCCGGCTGAACGAACGGGACGGCAGGTTTCGATCCCGGCGTGTCGGTGATCGCGATCGAAGGCTTCGCGGGCGCGGTTCCCTGGAACTCGCCGAGGTACAGCCGCAGCGTTGTGCGATAGGCTCGCCACAGGCTGCCGGTTCCGATCAGGCACGACGCGAGAGCGGCCAGCAGGCCGGGCAGAATGCGCGAATCGGCGGCCGACATCGCCCCGTACGGCAGCCACCCCGGCGGCAGAACCATGTTCGCGAGCGACACCCAGCCGACGGCCTGCCGGTACTGGTCATCCCGCGCGGCCTGACGTTGCTGCGACCGCGCGTCGCGTCGCGCCTGGATCTCCTTCATGCCGGCCTGGTATTCCTCGGCGTTGATTTCGCCGACCGTCCACTTGCGAGTCCATTCCGCCGTTTCGGCGGCTTCGTTCTGGACGGCTGCCGCGATCCCATCCACGCCGTTCCTGGCCCATCGCCGCGCATTGAGATTGATCAGGTTGGGAAGCTGAAACACGATGATCATCACGGCCGTCACCACGGTGATGATCGTGCGGCGTCGCCGCTTGTTGACCATCAACGTGGCCAGCCAACCGCGCAGTTGACACGTCAGCGCGGTGACCATCAATAGGAATCCGAACAGCATCGGGAACAGGATCAACATCCGTGGTCCGAGTGCCGCGACGGAAGCGAGCGACAGCCCCAGCATGCCCGGTACGAACAGAGCCATCGACAACGTCACGAACGAGGTCGCGTAGTTCAGCAGGAACGTGCCGCGCAGCGTCAGCGGCAGGTGCATCAGCCGGTCGAGTGCGATCAGTTCCGAGCGTTGCAGTTCGGTGACGAGGCCGATCATCCAGAACATCAGGAAGCCGACGATGATTCCGTCCCACAGGAACATGACGTGTTCGGGTGCCATTCTCGGCAGGCCGAAGTAGCCGGCGACCAGCGCGACGAAGAACATCGAGAGGCCGCTGAGCAGTGCGAAGACCACGACGATCACCAGGATCACCGCGCTCAACGTACTGCCGCGGGCGAATTGGTTTGCCGTCAACCGCCAACGCAGCCACAAGATGGCTCGCCATTGGTCCCACGTCACGATGTGTGCTCCTGTTTTGTAGCCATCACGCTCCGCGTGATGTGCTCGTCACGCGGAGCGTGACGGCTACGATGCCTGCTCCTCCAGCCACGTCAGTTTCTGAGTCGCCGTGGCGTCAGCCCCGACCTTTTCGAGGAACCGCTGTTCCAGCGAGCCACCCTGACGCAGTTCGTCCAGCGATGCCTGTTCGACCAGCTTCCCCTTCACGATGATCCCCACGTGCGTGCACAACCGTTCGACGATTTCGAGCACGTGTGACGTGAGGAACACGGTCGAGCCGCGTGACACGTAGCCGGCCAACGTGTCGCGGATCACACGCGACGTCACGGCGTCCACCCCTTCAAACGGTTCATCGAGGAACAGCAGGTCCGGGTTGGGCAGGAGCGCGGCCGCGAGGGCCAGCTTCTTTTTCATCCCGTGCGAGTATTCCACGGTGAATTTCTTCTCGATGCCATCGAGAGCGAGCAAATTGAGCAATTCCTCGCTGCGCTGCCGGATCGTCGCTTTCGGCACGAGGTACATCCGGCCGATGAACGTGAGGTATTCCCGCCCCGTCAGGTTGTCGAACAGCGCGAGGTCTTCCGGTACGACCCCGATCCGCCGCTTGACGTCGAGCATCTCCCGCTCGTTCTTCCGGTCGCAGCCGAGCAGCGTGATCTGCCCGGACGACGGCGCGAGCAATCCCGTCAGCATCTTGATCGTCGTCGATTTGCCCGCGCCGTTTGGTCCAAGAAACCCGTAGAACGTCCCCCGCTCGACACGCACATCGACGTGATCCACCGCGCAAAACCCGTCAAAGAACCGGGTGAGCTGCTGCGTCTCGATGGCGAACGTCGTTGTGCCACCCGAAACAGGAGACATGGCCGCCGAGCCGTTCACGTGATGTGTGCCCCCTGCGTTTCGACGTACACCGCGTAGATCGACGTGCTGCCGGCCATGAACAGGCGGTTGCGTTTGGTGCCGCCGAAGCACAGGTTGCCGCAGATTTCTGGGAGCAGAATCTGGCCGATCCGCACACCGTCCGGGGCGAACACCTGAACGCCGTCGTAGCCGGCTCCCACCCAGCCGGCGGCGGCCCACACATTGCCATCGACATCGCAGCGGATGCCGTCGGCGAACCCGGCTCGATCAACGGTCTTTCCATCGTCCGTTTTCATCGCCATCTTCATCGACGTGAACTCGCGACCCTTGGCCAGCTTCTTCTCGTCCACGATATCCCACACGCGAATGTTCTTCGGCGCGTCGTCGTAGTGCGAGGCCCCGGTGTCGGCGACGTACAGCTTTTTGTAGTCGGGGGAAAAGCACAGGCCGTTCGGTTTGTAAATGTCATCGGCGACCTTCTCGACCTTGCCGCTCTTGCCGTCGATCCGGTAAATCGCTTCCTTGAGCAACAGCTCGCCCTTGTGCCCCTCGTAGTTCATCAGGCTGCCATAGCCCGGGTCGGTGAACCACACGTCGCCGTTGGGATGGACCGCGCCGTCGTTCGGCGCGTTGAACACCTTGCCTTCAAACTTGTCGGCAAGGACCGTCACCTTGCCGTTGTACTCGTAACGCACCACGCGGCGGTTGCCGTGTTCGAACGAGATCTGCCGGCCCTCGTGATCGAACGTGTTGCCGTTGCTGTTGCCCGCCGGATTGCGGAACACGCTCACGTGGCCGTCCTCTTCGAGCCACCGCATCTGAATGTTGTTGGGAATGTCGCTCCACACGAGGTACCGCCCCACGCCGTTCCACGCGGTTCCTTCGGCCCACAGCATGTTCGAGCTGTGATACAGCCGCTGGATGGGCGTGTTGCCGAGCGCGTACTTCTTGAACCGCTTGTCGAGCGTGACGATGTCCGGATCGGGATACCGCGTGGGGACGACTCCCGTCCAATCGCGATCGGCCGCCGAGGCGGCTCGCGATCCGAGCAGCGTTCCGGCCGCCGCGACGGCGAGCGACGTCAGCCACGTACGGCGATCGAATTCAACGGCGGTTCGAGAAGCAGCGGCAAGCTCAGACATGGGCGGACCTCCTTCGTGGGGTGAGACAACGGATGCGATGAGACGTCCTCAATGCGATGAAGCCGAAAAGCGTAGGACGGCCCTTCCGGGCCGTCTCGTGTCGGCCCAGAAGGGCCGTCCTACAAACCGAGAGCATCGTGCGACGAGTCTCGCGGCGTGCTGCATGGTACGCGACCGGGCCGGGGGACGAAAGCAACTGCGGCGCGGTTTCACCGCGTCCACGCATTTGATAAGGTTGCTCAGTGTGCTCTTCGTCTCGTCGTGTCGAATTTCTGAATGACTGTTGGAATGTGCGAGAACATGTTGTATTGCGTGACCAAGTTGACATCCGCTCTGCGTTCGAGCGGTCGCGGCAACGGAAATTGGCGGATCGGAGTCGACTGATTTTTGAGTGAACGAGTTGTTCCGGACCTCACCGAGAGCGGATCGTGCAATCCCAAACGGGGCTTTCCACTCGTTGTTCGTTGTTGGTCCGAGCCACCGACGGTGAGGAATCGGCTTGGAAACGACTCGTCGATCTCTGCGGTCCAATCGTGGCTTACTGGGTGGTCCGAGCGGGAGTCTCTCGCGACGATGTGGATGAGATCACTCAAGCCGACTTCCTCCGTGTGTATCGAGCGTTGGACCGCTTTGAACATGGGCGCGGAGGACAAACGTTTCGTGGTTGGCTACGAGTCATCACACGGAACCGCATCCAGGATCACTGACGAGAACGGCAGCGACAAGTCCATGCCATCGGCGGCACCGATGCAGCGGATCGGCTGGCAAATCACGCCGGGCAGGATGAGAGCGTGTCGGTGTCATCGTCTGGTGAAAGCACAGACGATCCCGAGGACGGATCTTTCCAGATGTTAGCGCGAAGGGCATTGCGTCTGATCGAGACGGATTTCAAAGGAGTCACGTATCAGGCGTTCTGGCTGAACGTTGTTGAAAGACGGTCGCCCAAGGAAGTTGCCGCGAAGCTGAACATCTCCACCGCCAGCGTCTATCAAGCCAAGTCCTGCGTTCTGGCGCGTGTGCGAGAAGAGTTCGGCGAACTGCTGGATTGAGGAACGAGTCCCCCGGCGAAGTTGTCCAACCGGCAGTTACTCTCTCAGTCAGTGAGTCGCAGAGTTGATCCACTCGATCGAAGTGCCTCCTTGCATCACCAGCGTGTCTACATGTTTCGAAATCAAACGAAACAAAAATCCATCTTGCTCAACTCGGCCACCGACGGTGAAGGGGGTGGCCCTATGAGATGCCGAATCCTTGACGACGCGTCTGTCCTCGCAATCAATTTTGCTGTCAGAGCAGTTCGTTACTTCTGGTGCGAGCCGAATGCGATCTGACATCGAACACAGTTCGATGGTCGCGTCGGCCAATCACAATTCCAGAAGGAAGAGGTAGTCATGAAGTACCGTGTCCAAAAGTGTGTGGGAATTTTGTCCCTGTGTGTGGTCGCCCTGGCAGTGGCCGGAGTCGCCATCGCGGAGCCGTCGCACCGCGAGTATTCGTTTGAGATCAAGGGGGTGAAGGGTCTGTCCGACGGCGAGCATACTGTCGGAAAAGTGCATCTTCCCGGCCAAAATCTGCCGGTCATCGCCAAGGTGGTTGTCAAAAAGGGAATGGCCGTCGATCTGCGGGTCTACGACATTCTGGGAAGGTCTCACTCCAGTGAACCGGGGAGCCTGCTGATTGATCGTGTTTCGAAGGAGAAATGCTGGGTCAAGAAATGCTGGAAGGTGTTTGGGTTCAAGATCTGCATCAAGGTCCTGTGCTACGAACTCAAGTAGTCGGCCTGTAGTTGGTCGCTGTTTCTCGTAGGCCCTGATGGGTTGTTGAACGTGATGTAACGAGTTGAAAAATTGCTTCCACAACTCGTTGGCTCACCCCACGGGCCGGCTTCCAAAGACTCATTTGCGAAACACGGGTGAGTTCCGAAGCCGGCCCTTTTCTGTGTCCGCAATTCCCATTCTTGATGGAGGTTCTGATATGACTCACGAACAGATTCTCACTCCAGGAGTTCATCGATGTCGCTGCGAGTGTTCTGACGGCTCGCCAAAATCGTCTGTTCGACCGATCGATCGCAGTGGATTCACAATCATCGAATTGGTGGTCTGTGTCGGCATCATTGCGGTTTTGTTGGCGCTGTTGCTGCCAGCTATTCAATACGCACGGGAAACCGCACGTCGCACGCATTGCCGGAACAACTTCCGACAATTCGGAATCGCCCTGACCAATTACGTCGATCTTGTCAGGAGTTATCCTCCCAGCGAAACCACACCCTGGCCAGTGGCGATTGCTCCGCAACTGGAACGAGGGGATTTGTTCGAACGCTTCGATCACCGCTTCGATGCCTTTTCGTCGGCGATGAATGCGAAACTCGGCGAGGAGCCGTTTCCCTTGGCGCACTGTCCCACTGACCGCCGAGAAGCTCTTCAGACTTCAAATTGGATGATCTCCAGCGTTTCATTCAATGACGACCTGCGCGGCCTGGGTCTCCAGACTGTGACGGACGGACTCAGTCGGACCGCCTTGTTGACCGAGGTCACCGTGACTCAGGGACTGGTTTGGATCACCGGGCCCGAACAGTTTTGCGGAATCAATGATTCGGCGCACGCGGGAGTTTTTCATCTCCTTTACTGCGATGGGTCGGTGCCTGCGGTCAACAAGCAAATCGATCAAACGATTCTCGCCGCGCTGGCCACACCCAATCGCGGAGAGACGGTGCAGACTCCGTAACGTGCAACGCAAATCGGCAAAGAGCGACATTTCGACGCCGATCCCGATTCTTGTGTCAGACACCCACGTTATCTCTTTCGTGGCGAATGAAACGGCGTGGTTCAGAGAATTGCCACGCTCATTTAACCCACCTCATTCAAGGGGGGTGTTGCTTCAAGAGGCTTCGTTTGACTCGTTCCGTCAGGTGACAGGATGTGACCAGTCTGTGGAGGTTGGTACTGGCCGGAACCCATGATGGAATTCGGCCGCCCTTGAAGATGTCCCTCTGGTAGTTGAAAAGTTGGCGGCTCCTGTGTCCGGGAATACATTCCCGGAAGGTATGAGAACCCTTTTTCACAGGAGCGATCGCCATGAGCAAGAATTACCAGAAGAGGTCGAGGTCGTCGAGCCAGCGGGAACGGAATGGGCAGCGGCGTGCCAGGCGAAACACGGCCCGTCGGGAGCGTCGGGAGCGGCTGGCAGAGTTCCCATCGAGCCACGAGGAATTTCCGTCTCTGGCCCGGGAGTCGTTGCAGTGCTTTGCCCTGGACCTGGGAGTGCTGTTCGCCGGACGACTCCTGGAGGATGAAGTCACGGTGCTCTGTGGTCCGCGGTATGAGCGAAACCGGGAACGCCACGCCACCCGCTACGGACATCAGCCCGGCGTGGTCAGCCTGGCTGGCCAGAAGGTCTCCGTCCTGCGGCCGCGCGTGCGTTCGGTGTCGTCCGGCGGAACGCGCCGCGAAGTCGAATTGCCGTTGTACCGGGCCCTGCAACGTCCGGAGTCCATGCCGGAAGCGTGCCTGCAGCGGATGGTGCGTCGTGTCTCGTGTCGCGACTACGAAGGGGTCGTCAATCTGGCTCGGGAAGGCTTCGGGGTCCAGAAGTCGTCCGTCAGTCGTGGCTTCGTGCGGGCTTCGGCGGACGCGGTTCGCGCGTTGGCCGAGCGGCGCTGGGAGGGAGTTCGCTTCGTGGCGGTGTTCATCGACGGCATCGAATACGCCGGAGAAACGCTGGTGGTGGCGCTGGGTTTGGATGCCCAGGGACACAAGCACGTCCTCGGTGTGCGCGAGGGAGCGACGGAGAACGCACTCGTCGTCACGGCCCTGCTCGAAGAACTGGTGGAACGCGGACTGGACACCACGCAGCCGATATTGTTTGTCCTGGACGGAGCCAAGGCGCTGGCCGCCGCGGTCAAACGCGTGTGGGGACGCAACGCTCTGATCCAGCGCTGCCAGGTTCACAAACAGCGCAACGTGAAGGCTCATCTGGCGGAGGCCCATCATGCCGAGTTGGAGCGGCGCCTGCACACGGCCTACGCTCAGACGGACTACGCTCAGGCCGTCTCTCTCCTGCAAGACACCATGCGCTGGCTCCAGCGGATCAACCCCGCTGCGGCCGCCAGTCTCCAGGAGGGTCTGGAAGAGACCGTGACGGTCGTGCGCCTCAAACTTCCTGAGAAGCTGCGTCGCACTCTGGCCACCACCAACCCCATCGAGTCGGCACTGTCTGTCGTGCGGGACCTGACGGCCCGGGTCAAGCGGTGGCGCAACGGCGACATGCGCCTGCGCTGGTGTGCCACGGGCCTGTTGCGTGCCGAAGAAAAGTTCCGACGCATCAAAGGCTACACCGAGCTGCCGCTGCTCCTCGCAGCCCTCGATGCCGTTCACCTTGACGCCAAGCCACGTGCCGGTTGACAATCGTTTTTCGTCCGGGAGCCGCCAGCACCTTTTCAACTACACGCGGGACAATTTCC
>Ga0233425_10003441_pt1 | contig 28670 bp, 23 predicted proteins | sample Watercolumn_Towu_2_FD_181712 | JGI IMG/M metagenome (GOLD analysis project Ga0233425, IMG submission 181712) | Freshwater microbial communities from Lake Towuti, South Sulawesi, Indonesia - Watercolumn_Towuti2014_140_MG | ecosystem: Environmental > Aquatic > Freshwater > Lake | place...
CAATCCCAAACCTTCCTCTGTAGGACTCAACTGCAGACTATTCTGATAAGACCGGATCTCGTTGTGAGCCTCTTCGATGAGTATAATTTCAGGGATCACCATTATTAAGCTGGCTGCCCAGAAGCCATAAAACATATTTTTCGCTTTTTCATCGCTGTTCACTTCATCATAAGCGAAAAGCCGCATAGCTATTAAACCGGCAGCAGGCAATACCGTGCGAACTATGGAAATGGTTTGAGCTGCACCGATTTTTTTAATCATTTTCTGTTTGATGCTTAAGTCACCTTGCGGGCAATCCCAGTTTTTAATCTGCCGCTTTGCTTTGCTGGTAAGAATCGGAGTATTCGTTTCCATTCCGATTCCGCCGATTCCGATCATCCAGCTAAATAATTTTAACTCAATTGAAGAATCATCATTATCCTTCATTGGCGAGATGGTTCCAAAATAACCGATTCCCTGTGCCACACAAGATGTCAGGCTCATAGCAGTTGCTCCATTCAGGCTCTTGCCGGCATCTTCCAGCGGATTGCCCTTGCGAACCGGAGCATAGTTTTGGGATACGCATATCAGATGGACATGCACTACAACCAGAATTAAAAAGATCGTTTTCATAGCACTATTTTTTAAAATTACACATTGATGAATTTATTTAGTAAGCTTTCAATTTTATCATATCCGTAACCGAAATTTATCATGATTCAAATTTACAGTGTAAGGCAGTGATCCCGAAATTGTTTTGTGCTACCGGAGTCAACGTTTTTCGGGAATTATGATACAGGTATAAATTTGAAGGTTAGGGATTGACGAAAAATACAAATTCGGGATTGTGCTTTGTGTTTTTTTGCAGGATTTGCAAAAGCGGCACTCGACGGATTGCGGAATTTTCAAAATTTTATTTCGTACATTTACGCTCAAATGATTATCTGCTTTAAGGAAAAAAATGAATTGAGCTTTAAATCTTTGAACTATGAACACCAAACCCGCAACGCAGGATTTGCTTTTTGATACAGTACGCATTGGTTTATCTCCGAATCTATCAATGGTTCATGAAATCTCTGAACTGCTGGAAATAAGTTACGATAGCGCCTATCGCAGGATCCGGGGTGAGAAGGAACTTACGATCGAAGAACTCAGATTGATCTGCGATCGGTTTAAAATTTCGGCTGACAGCCTTTTTGCTCTCGAAAGCAGAAATGTTCTGTTCAATCCGTTAGCGATCCATGAAAGGGGTTTCAGTTTTAAAGACTGGTTGCTGACCATACTTAGCGCCATTAAAGCGATCAACTCCTGTAAGGATAAGGAAATTATTTACTCAGCTAAGGATATTCCTGTCTTTCATTACTTCGAGTTCCCGGAAGTTTTAGCTTTCAAATATTATTTCTGGCATAAGGAACTGATCCCTGAAAATTTATTCCCCGATCAAACACTTACCCTAAATATAACGGAAGAATTGAAAAGCATCGGTCATCAGATTATAACTACCTACAATAAAATACTTACCTCCGAATTATGGAACGAGGAAACCTTTAACAGCCTTCTGAGGCAAATAGAGTTTTGCTATATTTCGGGTTTTTTCAGGAACACGGAAGATATCCAACAATTATTACTTTCGATAGAAACAATGATCCGGCACTTGTGGCGACAGGCAGAACTCGGATTTCGGTTTTTGTACGGTTCCGAGCCTGAAGGGATAGAGGGTTCCTACAAACTCTATCTGAACGAAGTTCTGCTTGGTGATAACACAATCTTTACAAATGCAGATTCACGCAAATCGGTTTATCTGACCTATAATGTAATCAACCTTCTTACAACTTCGAATCCTGATTTTTGCGGACAGGTCGAACGATCACTGCGCGTGCTTATGCATAAATCAACCCTGATCAGTTCAACATCGGCAAAGGAAAGAAGCCGGTTTTTCAATCAGATTATGGATAAAATCAAAAGTCTGAGAGGAAAATTATTTGAGGGAAAATGAGTTGTTGAAGTAAAGCTATTTATCTTAAAAACATCCTGCCAAACAATTCTATTATACTGTTTACTTACAGCATGGCTCTCCGGTTTTTACCTCAGTTTTTACCTCCAGTTTTTCAGTCTTAGGACTGATATAAGGTATTCCAAGACTCATTCCCCGGAGAATAAAAAGTAATCCAAGAATGACAATAAAAACGGGAATCACCTTGCTTAGCTTCAGCTTTAGTCCTATGCTGAGAAGACTGCCTGCAAGCGAAATCCCTAACAACATCGGCGATGTGCCCAGCCCGAACATCATCATGAAAGCTGCGCCGGTAACGATATCGTTTGTATTAATAGCTCCGGCAACAGCCACATACACCAGACCGCAGGGAAGCAAGCCGTTCAGAACACCGGTAAACAGCAGCGATCCGGCAGACGCCTTGCCGAAAAGTCTTCGAAAGCTTGCGGTCAGCTGCCCTGAGTAACCCGTAAACAGCTTGTCTAACTTAATCTTTTCTTTTAAAATAAACGGAAACAAAACCGAAATGATCATGATGGCTCCTATAACAATAGACGCCCATTGCTGCAAACCGGCAAGCCTGATTCCCCTGCCCATCAGCCCGAACAAAGCTCCAAGAATTCCGTAAGTAAGGATTCGTCCAAAATTATAGAGCATAGCACCGATCAGCTTATTCAACCAGCTCTCCTTTGGCAAGGGGATCGCAATGGCTATCGGACCACACATTCCGGCACAATGAAGGCTACCCAGCAATCCGATTGTAAGTGCAGTCAGTAATTCCATTTTGATTTGATTTCTTAACGTCTGATCTTCTGAATCCCATAATACTAATCAATAATTCAATAGTATATGTTAAAATGCTGATCAGCTTCAGGGAACTAATAATGGTTCTTCCTGGTAATAACCTGTTTTCCCATATTGATAGTCGATCTTAACCAGGTATTTGCCTTTCATCAGGTTAGCGGTTGAATAATAAACAATCCCTTCTGAATTGGGTTTGGCAGAAATAAAAATATCATCTGCCTCTGCCGATGGTCTGTAGAATTGAATTGTTCCCGAAATACTGTCAGGGTGAAATGCTGAAGGAAAATGCACCATAACCATACTTTCCAGTATTTCAACCCTGGCTTTTTCTTTCATCTGCATGGCATTGTTCATTTTGTCAAGCTTTTGTTGATAAACCAGGGCTTTGGGATAATAGTCGTTCTCAACAAGATCGAAATTTTGCTGGTACATCAAATAAACAAGCACCGCAATCATCAAAATAAACAAGGTTGCCGCTATAAAAAGCCCTGTTCCCCAATTCCATTTAATCCTCATATCAAAAGATCATTTTTTATCAAGAGAATTGGGACCGACAAAAGATGCTTCGTATTCTTCAATCAGCTGATCACCGGAATAGATTCCGAATCTCAAAAGCGTATTCGATGAATGCAGCTGGTCCTTTGCAATCGCAACCAGGAAACTGCCTTTACCCACGCTGCCTTTCTCTGCTATAATCGGCTCACCCATTGTAATCACCTCCCCTTTTGGTTCTAAAAGCTTAACCGCTACCGGGTGGCGATCTCTCGTTTTGTTGACAATTTCCACCTGGTATATATTGCTGAAGCCGTTTTCTCCATACTCCTGGAAAAGCGTACCCTTCTGTCTTAATATAGTAGTTTCAAAATCGGTTCTGAAAATGAGCAATGAAGCTACAATTAATAATAATGCGGTAAGAACTCCCGAATAAGCTATCGATCTCGGGTTAAAGATTGACCTTATGCCTTCCGAAATCCCTTTTTCAGAATCGTAACGAATGAGTCCCCGCGGTTGTTGGATTTTATCCATAATGGCATCGCAGGCATCGATGCAGGCTGTGCAATTGATGCATTCAAGCTGTGTTCCGTTCCTGATATCGATGTTGGTAGGACAAACCACAATGCAACTCGAGCAGTCAATACAATCGCCTTTCCCTTTGTTCCTTCGGTCTTCCAAAGGATTGTGTTTACCCCTTGGTTCCCCCCTTTTGTGGTCATAAGCAACCACGATAGACTTTTCGTCAAGCAATGCTCCCTGTAAGCGCCCGTATGGACATGCAATCAGGCAAACCTGCTCACGGAAAAATGCAAAAATGAAATAAAAAGCTCCGGAAAATATAACTACCGCCATAAAAGAAATCCAGTGATCGGAAGGTCCATCGGTAATCAGGACCTTAAGCCGCTCGAAACCTAAAATGTACGAAAGAAATGTATTGGCGATGATGAATGAAATAATAAAAAACAAAACCTGCTTGAGGCTCTTTTTCCATATTTTCTCAAAATTCCATTTTTGCCGCTTAAGACTTTTTTGCTTATTGTAATCCCCTTCGATCAAATATTCTATCTGCCTGAAAACAAATTCCATGAAGATCGTCTGAGGGCAGACCCATCCGCAAAAAATCCTGCCAAAAACAACCGTAAAAAGAATGATAAAAACCAGGAGTGAGATAATAGAAAGAACTATTATGTGAAAATCCTGCGGCCAGATAATGATGCCGAAAATAATGAATTTACGTTCAAGAATGTTCAGCAATATGAGTGGATCTCCCTTATACCTTATATGTGGTGCAGCAAACAAGAAGGCAAGTAGAAAAACCGCCACAACTGAACGGTAATGATATAGTTTTCCCTTTGGTTTTTTAGGATAAACCCAAACGCGTTTGCCGTCGCTGCTTACGGTTGAAATCCGGTCGCGGAAATATACTTTTCCTTCAGAACCCTCATTGCCCATTTTCAACAGATTTAAACGTATGCGAATTAAGCAAAAAATCTGGCTTTGGCAAAACCAAAGCCAGATTTTTAAAATTGATAAATTAATAAAGCCACTCTCTCAACTCACCCTGAGGTGCTTTTGGAGTTGCCGGCTTGGTTCCATGCAAAGTAAGAATATAGCTGATTACTTGAAGTCGCTGCTGAGGTGAATACTGGTCCTTATATGGGATCATACCTTTTTCGAGAACCCCATTAGTAACGGTGTTAAATAATTCCTCGATTTTATTACCGTGAATCCAGTAATCATCTGTCATATTCGGTCCAACAAGCCCTCCTCCATCAATCAGGTGGCAAACTGAGCAAACCTTATCAAAGATTGCCTTGCCACTGGCAAGTGAAGGCTGATCGGTTAAAACCCTTATCTCAAAGGCTGCCTGTTGCGGGGTCGCAGGAATCAGGCTGGCAGCCTGAGCCATTTCCTTATCATATTCTGATTTCTGGACCAGGTCATCCGCATTGAATACAAACAATCTCACCAGGTAAACAATTGCAAAAACGATCGTAATCACAAACAACCATTTCCACCATGGAGGTAAATCATTGTCGAGTTCACGAATTCCATCATATTCATGATCCCGGATCAGCCTGTCGTTGGTGAGGGTATCGATTTCGTAATCCTGCTCCTGGCTGATATTTTTCATGTTTTCGTCTGTAGTGCTCATAATGAATTTTATTTTTTTCAGTTAAATCTCGTCATTACTGTTGCTGTCATTCAGAGGCATGTTTTTCATTTCCTCGGCATGTTCTTTCCGCATCCTGATAACACTGATCATAACTATAATAAAAAGAATGAAGAAGAAAGAAACGGAAATGGCTGATAAAACATTCATGCCTTTCACATCTTCAAGCAAACTGGAAATGACTTTATACATTTTTAAATTATTTAATACCTGTTTCAGCAGTAGCGCTGACATCTGTTCCGAGTCGTTGCATATAAGCAATCAATGCAATGATTTGCCTGTTGTAATCAACCTGGATGCCAGCATTTTGTAAGCCGGCAGCAATAGATTTAGCCTGAATATTCAGATCGTCGACAGCGGACGATTCGAATCCAGCCGGATAGGGAACGCCAAGGCTTAGCATGGCTTTGATCTTTCCGGGAGTGCTGGCAATATCAATTTCTTTTTTTGCAAGCCAGGGATATGCCGGCATAATGGATTGAAGATTGGTTTTTTGAGGATTGACCAAATGTTCGTAATGCCATGCGTCGGGTTTATAAAGTTTCCCGCCTTTAACTCCTTCCCTTGCCAGATCCGGACCTGTTCTCCTCGAACCCCATTGGAACGGATGGTCATAAACAGATTCACCGGATTTTGAATATTCACCGTATCGTTCAACCTCAGACCTGAAAGGTCTTACCATTTGCGAATGACAATTGTAGCAACCCTCTTTTATATAAATGTCGCGACCCTGCAGTTCGAGAGGAGTGTAAGGCTTTACACTGGCAATGGTTTTAATATTTGACTTGATCACAAAAAGCGGAACAAACTCGATAATACTTCCGATCAGGATTGCAATGAGGGCTAAAACGGCAAATGCAACCGGTTTACCTTCAAGCCTGCGGTGGATTTTTTCGGTAACAGCCGGTTTTTCAAGAGCCGGAGCCTGGTCATCTTCAAATCTTGCAAATTTTCCTGATTTCGCTGTTTTAAGAAGATTAATTACCATAAGCACTCCGCCGGACAAATAAAGGATTCCGCCTACTACCCTGAACATGTGCATCGGACGAATCTGAAGGTAAGTTTCCAGAAAGTTAGGATATTTGAGATATCCTTCAGCAGTAAACTCTTTCCACATCAGAGCCTGAGTAAATCCTGCGAAATAAAGAGGGATTGCAAAGAAAAGCATTCCGAGTGTTGCCAGCCAGAAGTGGGTGTTGGCAAGCGACTTCGAGTAAAGTTTGACTTTATAGAACCGCGGGAACAGCCAATAGAGCATCCCGAAGGTCATCATTCCGTTCCAACCCAGTGCACCAATGTGAACATGAGCGATAGTCCAATCAGTAAAATGGCTGATGGCATTCACGCTCTTCAATGACAGAAGCGGACCCTCAAGAGTCGCCATTCCATAAGCTGTCACACCAACCACAAACATTTTCAGAACTGGATCTTCCCTCACTTTATCCCAGGCTCCTCTCAGAGTTAATAAACCATTAATCATTCCGCCCCACGACGGTGCAATCAGCACAACCGAAAACACAACGCCAAGCGCCTGAACCCAGTCAGGAGTTGAGGAGTAGAGCAGGTGGTGAGGTCCTGCCCAGATGTAAAGGAATATCAAAGCCCAGAAGTGAATAATGGAAAGCTTGTAAGAATAAATAGGACGATTGGCAGCTTTGGGAATAAAATAATACATCAGTCCCAGGTAGGCAGCGGTCAGGAAGAATGCAACAGCATTGTGTCCATACCACCATTGTACAAATGCATCCTGCACGCCGGCATAAATCGAATAGCTTTTAAAGAATTTCACCGGCAGTTCAAGTGAATTGGTGATATGCAGCACAGCAACAGTGACCAATGCTGAAATAAAAAACCAGATGGCTACATAAATGTGCCTGGTCCTTCTCTTGATCAACGTGCCGATCAGGTTCCAGCCAAAGACAACCCAAATTAATGTAATAAGGATATCTATCGGGAATTCGAGCTCTGCATATTCTTTACCCGTGGTTAATCCGAGTGGCAAAGTAACAGCAGCACAAACGATGATCAGTTGCCAGCCCCAGAAATGTATTCTACTCAGCAAATCACTGAACATCGGCGTTTTGAGCAATCTTGGAACGGAATAATAAACTGCTGTAAAAATTCCATTGCCAACAAATGCAAAAATTACCGCATTGGTGTGTAAAGGTCTCAGCCTCCCGAAGGTAATGAATTCAAGGTTTAGGTTTAAACCCGGAAAAAGGATCTCCAGGGCGATGATAAGCCCTACCAGGAATCCTACAATTCCCCATAAAACAGTTGCGACAGCAAAATATTTCGCAATCCTGTTGTCGTAAGTAAATTTTTCAATTGCCATAAACTTCAATTTTAATTATTATTGGATTTTTCTGCATTTTCCTTATTATTGACCTTAGGTTCGGTAGTTTGAGCCGGCTCGTTAATGGAATCGTCTTTATAGTCATCGAAAAGCATCCGAACAGAGGGAGTATAGTCATCATCATATTGTCCCGATTTTACAGCCCAGATGAATGCAAATAAAAAACCACCTGCTACCAGAATCCCCAGACCTATTAGAAAATAGATTACCGACATAGAACCTATTTAGGTATTTCGTTACAAAAATAAATTATTTAAGGCATTTAACAACAATTTAACAAATTGAATTTATTAACAATTTTTAATCCTTATCAACTTTGATATGGAAGCAGTTATCATTGTCACTGACATTATTTGCCGGCACCTGCATAATCTCTGAATCGATGAAATTTTTTTGAACTCAATCAAGCAGATTTCTTCCCTTTGATTGAGGAGAGGGATGATAGTGGAGGAAGGATCTTTTAGGTTAAAAAGGATATTCTTTTTATTGTGGGACTTGTGATGCTTTCTGTAAATTTTTCAGCAAATAATCGTCCTTGTCTTGATTTTCCACAACAGCATCAAGATTAAAGTCCGACATTAAATAACCCGACAATCCTGATTGCAGTTGCCAGCCATTTGTTTTATCATTCATTTCAATTATTCCGCTGCCATTGCTATCTCCTGCAATCATTCCATATTTACCTGAACCGACTTCAACGCAACCAGATAGCCCGCCAAATGTTTGGTACTGACCGATGGTAAAATCAAACGAATAAATGTCCGAATTTAATTGAGCCGGTGATGCACTCATTATACCAAGATGATTTCTGTGCCAGATGGTAATGAACAAAGAATGCTGGATCGCCAGATTGTTAAACAGCTCGGGACCTGACCCATCAAGGCATCTGACCGAGCCATCTTTCGCAAGGAAAGCAGCCTGCCGGGCAATAGTTGTCGAAGCATTAGCATCATTAGCCGATACTGCATCACGAAGCTCAATTAATACCCAATCCACAACATCGGGTGGAATCTGACTGACCGCCTCATTGCCAAAATAATTCCAGGGCTGCTGGTTATATGGCTGAGATAAAGGAAGCAGGGGAAGTAATGTGGTTGTCATAATTGAATCCTGAAATGGTCCCTCCAGAAATAATTTTACATCAATAAAGTAATCAAGTTGAATTTCTTCTGGTTGAATGATAACTTTGCTAATGACCGGAAGATGATCCGACATATAATATAAAGCCTGGATCACTGAATCGGGAACCGATGTATTGGCAGGAGGGTCAATCAGCGCAAGATTCAGATGCTGACCATCATTTCCCAAAGGGATACACGACCCGGGAAGATAGGTCACCCTGTGAGAACCTGATAGTACATCATCTGTAAAAAGGATAAAGTCAAACCGGTCGTCTAATCCACCCGTTGCACCTCCGCCAAAGCTGGCTGTGCGGGTACTTTGCGTGTGGATGGAACTGTAAGCGGAATTGTTCTGCCAGTTACCAGCAGGAAGGACGTCATTCAAAGGATATATTCCCTGCGAAATTAGAGCGGAGTATGCCGGTTCGGATGATGAATAAAAATTCAAATCGCCACCAAAAAACATATTTTCTATACCAGGATTAGCATCAACATGTTGCTTATAACGATATACTTCCATCAGTCTTTGTTGTTCATTCGCAGATCCGGTTCCAGCCTTAAGGTGAGAAACATAAAAGTACAGGAAGACGGTATCCATCGGGCTATATGGTTCCTGGATTTTATAATACAGCACATATTCTCCGATATTCCTTAGAGCAGTTTGAATGGTATCCTGAGAATAAAGTGAAAACATTTCACTATTATAAAATAGTATGTTGTCGGAATCATAACCATCGACAAAGGAAGCCATTTGATATTTTGTTTCTCCAAAAACATTTAACCCATCCTGAAGTAGAATTTGAGCTCCCACTTCCGAAATCAATTCCGTAATCAGAATTATGTCGGGTTGGGCGTACTGATTAACCGTTCTGAAATATTGTACGCGGGAAGAAGTGCTACCGGGGTAGTTAAGTACATTATAGTACATAATAGTAGCGGTATCTCCCTGGGAAAACACCTGCAACCAGCATATTAATGCCAGTATGGAAAATAACTTTGACATTTTAACGACCTGAATACGCGGACAAAATTAAAATAATTTCCTCACTCCAAATTGTCTCATGATGCAAATACCCAACCTCTTTCCTGAAAAATAAATCTGCTCAAAAGAAAACATTTATGCCCGCTTTTTTTACGAGTCATGCCCTGAAATTGTTCTCGTCGAGCACGGAGGTAAAATGAAAATTCCTTTATTTAGTATTCACAGAAACCAGATGATTTATCAACATGCGGTGATAAGGTTCAGTGGAAATTTTCAGCTTAATTTTGTAAAATTTTCAACCTGTTTCTAAAACACATGTAATCCGGAATTGCTTCTTGGCATTATGCTTTATTTCTCAGAAACAAGGATAACCAGTCAGGTCAACTCAAAAACTCAGCCAGTTGCGCTTACGATAGAATGAAAATAAATTTTCTAACATTTTTTTAACAAGGGTACTATAAATTATAGTGGTACATTGTTTTTTTATATTTTTACGGATTCAAATAGGTACATGTTTTTATTTATAATCTTGATTAAAGAGACATGAATAAAGCGGGTTTAATAAAAAAAATAAAACTTCTTGTGTTTATTTTAACATGATGTTTGAATTGATCGCAATCGGAGGGTGGGATATAAATACTGGAAAACAAAGTCTATTACTGGAATAATAAGAAATTCATTATAAAATTTACTAATTAAATATTTTAAAGTATGAAAAGCAGAAGTTTAGTTTTATGGCTGTGTATTGTTGTATTCTCAGCTGAATCAACGCTGGCTCAGGAATTTCAATACGTCGGAGCCGCAAAGTGTAAGATTTGTCACAACAAACCAGCAACCGGACAGCAGTTCAAAATCTGGTCCGAAAGCCTGCATGCCAATGCAATGAAATCGTTGAGCAACGAAAAATCAATGGCATACGCAAAGGAACATAACATTGCTGATCCGACAAAGGAAGCCGGCTGTATTAAATGTCATTCCACAGCAGGTAGTTTAAAGGATAGTCAGATGGCAGGATTAACCATTGCTGAAGGTGTTTCCTGTGAATCATGTCACGGCCCGGGCAGTGCTTATAAAACAAATACAATAATGAAGGATAAGGCATTATCCGTAAAAAACGGGTTGATTATACCCGATCAGAAGATTTGTGAGAAATGCCATAACAAAGACAATCCGTTTTATAAAGCTTTTAATTTCACCGAAGCATCCAAGAAAATTGCTCATCCCAATCCATTGGTTCAGAAATAAGCGTTAAGATTGGAAATTTGTAGTTGAACACATAAAAAGGAAGGTTGAAATTCAACCTTCCTTTTTGTATTTGAACCGGTGATTCACATTACACCACTGTCCTCATTCAATCTGACACACTATAAATCGGCGATAACATTTCAAAAACTTTTTTCAGTACTAAAAAAGCAGGATTTTTTGAAAGGAACTTGCCTTGATGGTTTTATATTCAATAAAGTAAACGCCTGCAGATTTTCCGGTCAGATCGACTTCCAGAGTTGATCCCGATATGTTCGCATCAAAGATCATGTTGCCAAAGGAATCATAAACTTTGATCCAGCCCGGGATTACCTGCTGAAAACTCAGATAAAGCAATCCATTTGATGGATTGGGATAAACCCTGAATATACTTTGGGATATCCATGACTGTGAAAATCCGGTCAGCGGAACCATGATTTCCTGGCTTGTGCTGTTTGAGCAGGTAACATTGCTCGAGGTTAAACTTACATTATAGGATCCTGCAACAGCGAAGGTATGGGTTGGATTTTCTTCAGTGCTTGTTTCTCCATCGCCAAATTCCCAAAGGTAGGTGTCTGCATTTTGTGAGGTATTCTCAAAAACTACCGTATTATTACTACCACTATATGTAAAAGAAGCAGTAGGTGTAACTACTACATTAATATAATTTGTCTTTGTTTCGGTCAATGAGCCATTGATCATGAGCGATACGGTTTTTTGACCTGATGTCGGATATGTAACCGTATGAGGTCCTTGACCGGTTGCAGTGGCGGGAGATGCACCCGATCCGAAATTCCAGTTCCAACTGGTTGCGCCTACCGAAAGGTCGGTAAATGTTACCGTTTCTCCATTACAAATCTCCGTTGTATTGGCAACGAAGTCAGCCACCAGTGGGACAAAATCCAGTTGTATGTCTTTAAAATAAGTTTCATCGGGTGGGCTGATAGACTGGGAATTCGGTCCTTTGGTGAAGGTAAGTGTGTAGAGGGGACCCTGTGCATGTTTTTCGGTAAATTCCACCCAGATTGTATAATCACCGTCCGGAACGACATCACCAGCCAAATCTGTGCAATTCCAGGTTACAGTGTGAGTTTGATGGCTGTTTAATGTGGGTCCGGTAATTGCATCAACAACATTATAATTCGATGCGGCATGCCAGGTGTATAAATACTGTTTACGCTGATTCGCCATGGCTTTCCTGGTTTTAACAAAACCATCAGCATCTTCAACCCAGATTGCCAGAACATGTTTCGGAGCATACGTTCCATTCTGAGTCACAGTTCTTACCGTAAAAGTCAATTCTCCGCCGGAAATCAGCTTGTTTTTGGCAGGATCACTGAAACTTGTCAGCAATGTCGCCAAAATAAACGGGACGGTTATTAAACACAAGGATTTTAAATAGTTTATTCTCATGTAATTCAGTGATATTTAATTTATCGAGCAAAAATAAAAACATTTTCTTCAACTGCAAAATATTGCTAATTTTGTCGATTCTAAATGGTGGTTGTAGCTCAGTTGGTTAGAGCGTCAGATTGTGGCTCTGAAGGCCGTGGGTTCGAATCCCATCATCCACCCGAAAATTTGAAAGGGACCATTAATACCGGTTCCTTTTTTATTTTCTGACAGCATGATGGAATGAGAAGCCTGTCGCGCCGGAGTGAAGCGGAGGCGGGAAATTCCATCATCCAACCGAAAAATGACCGGGACAAAGTTTTGCTGATATCCCTTTTCATTGAAAACAAATCATTTCTTCTTTCTCATTTTCCAGAAAACCCATCCAAAACCAACGATCAGGTGGAGAATGACAATCGTTGCTATCAAATAAATAAGCACCTTTTCAGTCATTCATTTCAAGTGTTATTATATAATTTCTTCATTAATGCCATCCCGTTGAAACGGGAGAATTCGCCATGAATAACATTTCAGCTAATGTTAAGCACTTTACCGTTGCTCGTTTCACAGCTTTAAAAAACGCTTAACTGTCTCAAGGTCTGGTTGGACCGGTTCAGGCAACGAAAGTATCGGTTGAACGGACCCGATGTCTTTCAGTCCGCTTCCGGTCAGCAACACAACATTCCGGCTCCCCTGCTCGATTCTGTTTATAGCGTAATATTTCTGGAAGCCTGCAAAGGCAGCAGCCGCAGCAGGCTCTGCAAAGATTCCTGTACTTGCTGCAAGTTTTTTAGAGGCGTTTAATATTTCTATATCCGTGACTGTTATGTGTGCCCCATGATAATGATGATTAAATTCCCGTGCCATATAATAATTCCGCGGATAATCAACGGAAATCGAGTCCGCGATGGTTCTGCTGTTTTCTGATCTGAAGAACCCGGTATTCAGGTTCCGGATCAAATTACAACTTCCTTCTGCCTGAACAGCAACAATTACGGGTATTTTGTCAATCAAGTTTAATTTCAAAAGATCTTCAAATCCTTTGTACACTCCTGAAATAATGACTCCATCACCAACCGGAACAAAAATTCTGTCTGGGATTTGGTAATTCATGTCCCTGAATAATTCGAGTGAAACCGTTTTCTTACCTTCGACAGTCAGGGGATTATAAGCCGTATTCCTGCTGTACCACCCATATTCGTTGGATATTTGTACACTCAGATCAAAGGCATCATCATAGGTGCCATCAACAGGAACCACAACTGCACCATACATGATCATCTGGGTGAGTTTAGCCGCAGGTGCAGAAGCCGGAACAAGAACTACAGATCTTTGTCCCTGGGAGGCACAAATGCCTGCGATGGATGAACCGGCATTCCCGGTAGAAGCCGCAACAATTACATTCAATTGCTTTTCCCTGGCATACGCCGAAACCAACGCCGATGCCCTGTCCTTAAGGGAAAAGGTCGGATTCTGTGAATCATCCTTTAAGTATAAATCAAATGGAAATGAATTACCGGAAGTTCCATCGATCTTATAAAGCGGAGTATTTCCAATTCTGAGGTTAGGAAAAAAACTTAGTTCCGTGATCGGCAGCAAGTCGACAAAGCCTTTTTGGTCAAGCGTCCTGAAATCCATTCCCGACTTTGACATTTCATTATAGTGATAGAGGACCTTCAGGACTCCTTTAGGAGGCTGTTGCGAATCAAGGGATGAACACTTCGGACATAAATAAAGAACCTGATGTCCCGGGTATTCAGCGTTGCAATTAACGCATTGAAAGAAAAACTTATCCTTCATATTCATTTATCACTCCGGTTCGCTGATTGAACTCGGTAATTTTTTCATCCCATTCATCCGCTTTTGCATACAGCGATTTCCAATAGTCGTCATCGTACCACTGCGCATTCAGTTCTTCCACTGATTTTCCCTGTTGTTCCACCCATGTGAAGTATTTCAGATTGTGCATCCGCTTTTTCTCGGGGTAGGTCATCTCGATCATGTAGTCAGTGCTGATGTTTTTTATCGCTGTGTGATAAATCACCGCTGCGTTCCGGGGATTCAATTCACCCTGGCTTTGATTTTCTTCTGTCAGTCTCGAACCATACATTGCCATTGAGTCGGTAGCAACAGTGAATACAAAATCATTTTCAGTCATTTCGAAATATTTTGCCAGCTTTATTGAACCCATAAGGTTAGCAATGGACGAAATGCCAAGCAGTTCAAGTTTTTCAACAAGCATCGGGTCAATCCTTAATTCATTTTCAAGAAATTTCCTTCCGGCTGGTTCGTTGAAAAGCCTCATTATATTGATATTGTGCTGATCATCGATTCCTGCGACGAGATCCATATTCCGGATGTTGTGAATCCATGGTACATGCTTGTCGCCGATACCTTCGATCCGGTGACTGCCATAACCGTTGTATAATAGAGTCGGGCATTGCAGGGCTTCGCCGGCACACACTTTTAATGAAGGGAATTTTTCACGTAAATAATCAGTACTACCCAAAGTCCCGGCTGAACCTTGGGTTAAAAATACTCCGGTGAATCTGCTAGCATCTGAACGCAGTGAGTTAAAAACTTCCTCCATTGCAGGTCCTGTAACCGCATAATGCCACAAAGGATTTCCGGGTTCCTCGAACTGGTTCAAATTGACAATCTCATCTCCCCGTTGTGCCTTCAGTTCCTTTACTTTATCATAAATCTCTTTTACATTACTTTCACTTCCTGGCGTTGCGAACACTTCTGCACCAACCTTATCAAGCCATTCAAATCGTTCCCTTGACATGCCCTCAGGCAGCACCGCAATGGATTTACATCCCAGTAGATAGGAGTCATAAGCGCCACCTCTGCAATAATTGCCGGTGGACGGGAATAAGGCTTTTTGCCAGGTGGGATCAAACCTTCCTGTGACAAGCTTTTCCACCAATGGTCCAAAAGTAGCCCCAACCTTATGTGCGCCTGTGGGAAAATATTTACCTACCAGCATCACAATTCTCGCCTTTACTCCTGTTAGTTGTGACGGTAATTCAATGAAATTCACATTGCCAAATCCGCCTCCGAATTCAACCGGTTCATTTTTCCAGGTTATTCTGAACAGGTTCAGCGAGTTCAAATCCCACAACCCGATGCTTTTCAGTTTGTTTTTTATTTTATCGGGTATCAATCCGGGATTGCGCATTTGCGCGTATGTTGGAATGATAATGTGCCGTTCTCTGCATCTTTTAACTGAGTTTTCCAAAATTTCCTCTTTACTTTTCATTTGGATATTTTTCATTTATTTTTTACCCGAAAAATCCCGGATACCTTCCAGGATAAACTTCATCAACACTGCTTTATTAAGGCGAAGCTCGTTAACCTTTTCCGAAAGCCTGTATCCCCGGATGTTAAAAGCAGCTTTATCAATGCGAACCAGCGATCCCTTGAAATGATAAACATATTCATCCTTTTCTTCCACCAATTCGTGTACTTCCTGGTTTTCCCTGAAAAAGAGTACACCTTTTTCAACTTCGTAATAAAATCCCTTGTCGGCTGATTCAAATCCTTCTTTTGTCAGATACAAATGAGGCTTGTCGTGATAGGGAGCACTTGCTGTGGGGCAGAAAGTAGAACAATTTCCACACTGATTGCACCAGTCTGCAATATGAAGAATCTGATAGGGCTGCGAAATTACGAATTCCTGGTCGTATTCCTCGATAACTCTATCTCGAGGAGCACTAATCTTTTTAAGCTGCAAAATCTCTGGTTCAACCGTGTAGGAGTAATTTGCCAGGTTCGGACAAACCGTAACGCAAATATTGCAAACCTCGTCGCAAGCAAGGCAACGGGAAGCTTCTTCTTTAGCCTGGGTTTCCGACAAAGAACAGTTCGAAAATTCAAAGGTTCGCCAAAGCGATGAATCTGTTTCCGGGAGTTTTATTGCAGGTATTTTTTGCATCCTTCTGTTCATCAGGGATCGCAAATCCTGTTTTTGCCTTCTTTCAGGCAGCTTTAACTTAAACCGCAGCTGAGCCTTTTCAAGGATTTTTTCTGCAGCCTTTCGTCCATCGCCAATGGCATTGATGGCTGTGGAAGCCCCCCGCAGAGCGTCGCCGCCGATAAATACTCCAGGAATCCCGGTTTCGAAATCACCCTCATTTGTTGCCAGCAATTTCTTATCTACAAAATCAATATTTAAATCCTGCCCGACAGCCGGAATGACACAATCGCAGTCAACCTCAAATTCGGAACCCGGGATTAACTCCGGTGTAGCCCGACCGGATTCGTCAGGTTTTCCCAATTTCACCCTCACACAGGTGAGCGATTTAACTGAATCGCCGGCAGAATTGACTTTAACGGGCTGGACAAGTTCGAGGATTTTAATACCTTCTCTCATCACTGCCCTGATTTCACCGTTATCAGCCGGCATTTCCCTTTTTGTCCGTCTGTAAATCAGGGTCACCTTTCCATCAGGGCTTGACAGCCTCCAGGCAGTCCTCGCAACATCCATTGCTGTATTACCACCGCCAATAACGACAATATTTTTGCCCACCTTATTGACTTTACCATTTTTAATACCAAACAGGAATTTCAGCGGATCCAGAACTCCTTTCGAACGCAATCCTTCGATTTCCGGAAACCTTGAAAGCTGAGCCCCGGCAGCTATATAAATATATTGGAAATCCTTCCTGATTTGCCTGAATTTTTCCTTGTCCACAATTAATCCATAATGGATTTTTATACCCAGGTTCTCAATCCTTTCGACATCCTTTAAGAAATACTCGTCAGGAAGCCGGAAAGATGGAATTGCTGCCGAGACCATGCCTCCGGGCTGATCCTTTGCCTCGAAAACCTCCACTGAAAATCCCGCCAGAGCAAGAAAACAGGCGCAGGATAATCCGGAAGGTCCTCCTCCGATAATGGCAGCATTTAATCCTTTTGTTTCCGGTATATTAAGTCGCTCCCGATCATGATAATTTTTCGCGACGAATCGCTTGACTTCGCGAACCATCAGGGGATTGTCGTAGTTTATCCTTGTGCACTTATTCTGACAAAGCTGATCGCAAATCATCCCAGTTGTATTCGGAAAAGGATTGGTTCTAAGGATAGTTTCATAAGCACTTTTAAAATCACCACTGGAGGTGTAGTGCAAATAATCAGGTATGTCCTGATGCGTTGCACAGGCATCCATACAGGGAGCCGAGATGCAATCGAAGAAGCCGAGAGTTCTGTACGATTTAATATCGGGCGAATGAATTTCTGTTTTTTGGTAAGTTTTATCTTCCAAAACCTCGTCAGCATACCGGTTAAGATTTCCGAGCGCAGATTTTGAATCCGACATTTCCCTGGCTGACGAAAAACCCCAGGTATTCAATGCCCATTCAATGCTGGTCAGATACTGCCTGAGAAGCCCATATCCTCCAGGCTTCAGCAAATCCGAACAGACTGTCACCGGAGTTAAGCCCGAACGGATAACCTTCGCCACATTATATGCATTAGCGCCGGCAGAAAACGAAATATCAAGCCTGCCATCAAAGTCGTTCTGCAATTTTGCTGCAAGGTTTACTGCAATCGGATGAAGAGGTCTTCCGCTTAAATACATTGTTTTTTCACCGGGCTGAAAAACTTTTTTATGATTAAGGCATTCGAGTGTATTCGTAAGTTTCAGCCCGAACTGAACACCGGTATCTGCCGCAGCCTTCTGAAGGTTCCTGATGATTTTAATCGCTTCAGGATATTGAAGGTCATGATCAAATGCCGAATCATCCACAACCGTGTCAAATCCGCTGTTCCGCAGAATCCGATTTAGTTTTTGTTTGCCTAACAAAGTCGGATTCAGCTTGACAATAGTATGTAGCTTTTGCTGTGTAATCAGGTATAACCCGATTTTCTCGATTTCATCAGGCGGGCATCCATGCATGGTAGATAAGGTCACATTATCAGAAATCCTGTCCGGGATTAAGATTTCATTTATTCGCGGATAAAAATCCACGATTTCTCTTATCTTTTCTGTTTTTTCAGCTTTGCAATTCTGCATCCGGCTCAGGAACCATTGCACGTTGTCCTGCATGATACCACGAAGATCGTATCCGATGCTCATATTGAATATCGTTCCCAACTCGCTGTGTTTACCAATGCCAAATCTGTCCTTCAAAACATGAATGATGATCCAGGCATTCAGATATTGATCGAACGACTGGTTAATCTTCAGTTCCTGTGACCATTCGCAGTTGTATCCTTCGTCCTGCATGTCGATACAAGGCTTGGGAATACTCAACTCATCCAGGGTCTGAATAGTCTTTAATTCGATGTATCTTGCGCCGCAAAGCCATGCGGCGGCTATATTCTGAGCCAGTTGTGTTTGGGGTCCGGCGGCAATCCCGACAGGTGTTTCCAGCAGATATCCGAATCTTTCAAGGTTCAGTCTTTGGTTTCCGGACTTATAAAAAATTTCCTCCGGAATCCCGAAGAAGGATTTTTTTCTTTCGATCTGATCAATGATTAATCTGAAAAGTTCATTGAACGGGATTACTGAAAATTTATCGCTCATGGTTATCCTGCCTGTGTATTGGTAAAAGTCAGGCTGTCCCTCGAAATCCCGAAAATTTCCTTTTCCTCGTTGCCAAGAGGTTCCACATGGATCAATACATCATAAATATTTCCGATATTCTGCTTGAGTGCTTGTTCCACTTGTTTAGCTATTTCGTGGGCTTTGCTGACAAGGATATTCTGATCAACCTCAATATCCAGAGCGATGAGGAATAAATCGGCAATTTTTCTGACCCTGATCCTATGAGGATTCGATGCGCCCTCCACTTGTTCAACCGATTTGATGATCTTGTAATAAATAGAAACATCTTTTACACCGTCCATCAGTTCAAGGCTCGAATCGCGGTAAATGCCGAATGCAACCCAGATAATCCAGAAGCTGACAATCATTGCTGTGATCGTATCAAGAACAGGCATTTTTAAAAGAAAGGTAAAGATCAAGCCGATAAGGACTGACGAGGAAATAACCACATCATTAAGCATGTTTTTTGCATTTGCCAGAATCATCGCGCTGTTCGTCCGTTTGCCAATTCTCGTTTGCCAATAATAGAGGACAAATTTCCCAACGATGCTGAATATTGTAACGTAAATGGCAATTATCGACGGCATGTCACGAAGCTCTCCATTGAAAAGCCTTGTAATTGTTGAGATCAGCAGTTGCGCACCGGCAAAAAAGATGATAAATGCAAGAATTTTGGTGGCAATGGTTTCAGCTTTTTTATAACCATAAGGATATTTGCAATCAGCCGGTTTTGAAATGATCCTTGCTGTAAACAGCGTGATAAAATAAGTCAGCACATCGGAAAGCGTGTCGATTCCGTCGCCGATGACGGCAAAACTACCAGAAACAAAACCTACGATCACTTTAAGAATAGCCAGAAACGTGTTACCGATTATTCCTATCCATGAGGCTGTTTTCAGTTTTGCCGATCTTTCGTTCACTTCTTCTGTTTTTTGCGATTTCGTTCCGCTTTATCAACCGTCGCAAAAATATATAAAAGATTTAATAGCTTTGCTGTTATGAACTCTAATATAAAAATGCCGTCCTGTATAATCCTTGCAGCAGGTCTTTCTTCCCGAATGGAATACCCCAAACCGTTTCTGGAATACTCCGGAGAAATTACTTTTCTTGAAAATCTCATTCAGGTATATTTTGCCACAGGCATCCATCAAATAATTATAGTAGGCAACTCATTTTTCACAACGGATGCTATCCGCTTCAGGTTTTTATTGCCCGGTCACTGCCGGCTGGTTGTAAATCCTCACCCGGAATACGGTCGTTTTTATTCGCTTCAGCTTGGCTTGAAGGAAACAACTAATGGGATCCCCGTTTTTATTCAGAATATCGACAATCCATTTGTTACCCCGGTTCTGCTTAAAAGTTTACTCGAAAACCTGGGAAATTCGGATTCGGTTGTCCCGCAGTTTAACGGAACCAAAGGTCATCCGGTTTTGCTCGGAAGGAGAATTGCCGGTGAGATCAAACAAATGCCTGATCACAACCGTAACCTGAGGGATATCTTAATAAACAGCCATACAATCCAGGTTAATGATCCACGAATACTGGTCAACATTAATACAATGAAAGATTATATTACTTGGTTTCCGGTGACAAAATTTTTGCCTGATCAGCAATCCGTGCCTTATTTATATTGTCTTTAATACATGAAAGAATTTTGGTTCATTATGTTTTAAAATCTGAAAACATGAAATATTCCATTCAACTCTGTTTCAGTATTGTCATAATTATGCTGTCTTTACAAATGCATGGACAGCCGACGGCAACATACATCGTGCTTTCGTCTGTGGATAGTTCTGATCCGTATTACGAGGCTGTGCAAATCCTCAGCGAATACAGGGATGCCCAGGTTATCGGCTTCGATCCTGAAAATGTCGATGCTCTCCTTCCGGTTCTGATCGGTACGGCGCCGCGATATGTTGCAGTTGCCGTAAAGCCTTTGGAACTTCATATTAATTTTATCCGGGAATTTCTGATGATGAGTACCCAGCTGGATGACGATCCCTTCAGCGATTTCGCCTATGGTTACATCACCGGAGCAACCGCCCAGGATGCTGTGAACTTTGTGAACAATATCATCTATGCCGAATCCCAGAACATTGAGAATTATCCGCTGAAGATCGGCGGTTATGCTGCCTCGTCGCTGAATTTTGTCTTCACGGTTTCAGGTGATTATATGCAATACCTCAATCCGGAATCTTACGCTTGTATTTACATGGAAACCAATGACAATGGTTCGGGCAGGGATTTTTTTCTTTCGAACACCAATTACATGCTCCTCAATAAAATCCTCGACATTGGTCACAACGGAGATCCGCACATGCTCTGGCTCTTCGAAGGAGGCAATATCAATCCCGATCCGCCGGTCTGGCTTTACGATCCGGCAAAAATCGAGGACACTGCCTATGCCCGTGTGGGATTGACAAGCAATGACATCGGTGCACTCAGCCTTTATCCCGCAGTAGCTTACAACGGCGCGTGCCATGCAGCCGAAACAAAGACCGTTATGGTCGAAGGAGACATAGCAGCGACTTTTGGCGATACACAAGGGCTGGTGAAATTCTACACCATGAGCGACAATTTCAGCTACGCTCTGCAGATTCTGAAAACCGGGATAACCGGCTATTTTGCTCCCTGCGGAGCCAATAACGCGAACGACCAGAGCGAGGATGTTTACAATACTTTCCTTTTCGATGAGCCGCTGGGCGATATTTTCAAACGATCGGTTGACGGCGTGGTGATGGGCTTTCTTGGCAATCAGCCTAACCTGAGAATATTCGTAGAGAACAGCTCGACCTATCTGTGCGATATACTTCCTTCAGGGACTTTCGATCCGGAAGACTGGTCGGGTGCATGGTCGATGCTTGGCGGAAAAGCCAACCGGATTTATTTTGGTGATCCGCTTTTTAATCCGTACAATAACAATCATGCTGACGAGCTGAACATCACAACCACCATAATCAATCCTGTCAGTCCCAACGTCATTGATGTAACCGTAAATTTCAACAAGCCGGATGTTTATGAGGCATATTTTCCCGTTTGGGATAAATTCCATTTCGGCAACACGAGGATTTATACGCCGGTAGATTTACCTGCAGAGTTTGCAGAACTTACGGATTTCGAAGTAATGGATTATAGCGGTGTTTATGACCTGGTCATTCATGCACTCGAGGAGTTCGACGGCAAAAAGATTCTCCATCTCGAGATCGACATTCCGAATGATATGTACGAGGAAATCGATTATTCAATTACTTTCAGGATCAACTACACGACCACCGAAACAGAAGAATATAAAAGCATTTCAAGCCTCGATCCGTTTCCGAATCCGGCTCACGACCGGACGGCAATCTCCATTCCGGAAGGCGAGAATGGAATTTACAGCCTTGCGGTGTTTGACGCTCAGGGAAAGTTAGTCATTAAAGAAAGTGGGATTACAACTACAAAATTTTATCTTGATTGTAAGGGATTTAAGCCGGGATTATATTTTCTGCAGCTGTCCGGCAAGGATGGGTTAATCAGCCAGGGACGAATTGTAATTGAATGACCTTATAGCACAATGTCTCAGGTTTTGATTGATTCAGGACGAAGCACAGTTTGAGTACGATGCCTTCATAATACAGGTTGAGTAGTTTATCCATTCGGATTTAAATCTTACCGAATCCAATTACAATTGCTACAGGCTGTCCGGGTTTTGCCTGCTGTCATTAAAATTTTATATCTAAATGCTCCTTTGCAGGTTGGGATTTTTCCTCCCTGCGGATTTTTTCGATTGCGGCAAGAATTACTTCATCGGTCGCGGGTAACGAGAAATCGGGCTCATACTGATGATTCCCGACAGCCGAAACGGCATCCTTAACAGCCAGCCAAACCGACAGTGCAAGCATGAAAGGTGGCTCCCCAACCGCTTTGCTTTGCTTGATGGTGTTTGCATTGGGAGCATTTCTTAACAGTGCTACCCTGAAATCTTCGGGAATATCGCGGATAGTGGGAATCTTATAGGTATCCGGCGAGTGATTGAGAAGATTGCCCTGATCATCATATTTTAAATCTTCCATGGTAACCCACCCCAAACCCTGGATGAATCCCCCTTCGATCTGACCTATATCTATTTTTTCATCGAGAGAACTGCCAACATCGTGCAAAATATCTGTCCGAAGAACTTTCACACTTCCTGTCAGAGTATCGATCAAAACTTCGGAAACAGCCATTCCAAACGCAAAGTAATGGAACGGTTTGCCTTTACCGGCATCCTTGTTATAAAAAATTTCCGGTGTTTTGTAGAAACCGGTTGCACTCAGGCTTACCTGCCCGAGATATGCCATCCTGACGATCTCATTAAACTGGATTTTCAAATCAGGATTTTCTATATTGAAGACAACGTTGTTTTCGAAAACAAGTCGGGCGCCAGGATTTTTAATGCCGAGCAGCTTTTCTGAAACTGGCTGAAGCCGTGATTTAATCCTGGAAACAGCATCCTTCACCGCCATGCCGTTAAGGTCGGCTCCTGATGAGGCAGCCGTTGCGGAAGTATTAGGAACCTTCGAAGTGTTCGTAGCATTTACATTGATGTACTTCGCATCAATGCCGAGCTCCGAGGCTGCAATCCCGAGTATCTTCGCATTCAGTCCTTGTCCCATCTCTGTTCCGCCATGGTTAACCTGCACTGTTCCATCCTGGAATATATTAACGAGTGCACCAGCCTGGTTCAGGAACGAGGTTGTGAAAGAGATTCCGAATTTAACCGGCGTCAGAGCCAGTCCTCTTTTGCTGAAATGGTTCGATCGGTTATAACGATCGACTGATTCCCTTCTTTTCCGGTATTCAGATGACAGCATTAGTTCGTCGAAAATCAACCCAAGCCTGTTATTCTCAACTTTCTGACCATAATGAGTCATGTTTTCGGTTTGATCTTTATAGAAATTCAGATAGCGGATTTCAGAGGCATCTTTACCAAGAAACCTTGCAATCCTGTCAATGATATTTTCGATGACCGCCATGCCCTGTGGTCCGCCAAATCCACGGAAAGCAGTATTCGAAGGATGATTGGTCTTCCAGGTATTACCTGTTACTCTGAAGTTGGGAATATAATAAGCATTATCTGAATGAAACATAGCCCTTTCAAGGATTGCCATTGTGAGATCGGTGCTGTAGCCGGCATCGGCATTGAGTTCCAGATCGGCAGCAAGAATTTTTCCCTCCCGGTTAAATCCGACCTTGTATTGGGACAGAAAAGGATGTCGCTTCCCAGTGCATATCTGGTCTTCGTCCCGATTGAGATGTATTTTCACCGGACGACCTGTTGCTTTTGCAAGCAGTGCTGCCCATGCAGCATAATGGTTAGCCTGGGTTTCCTTTCCTCCGAAAGCACCGCCAATCCTGCGAACTTCAACTTCCACATCGTTTCTTTGAATGCCCAAAACCCCTGCAACGATGGCTTGGGTTTCTGATGGATGTTGTGTAGAGCTGAAGATTCTCATCTCCTTTCCTTCACCAGGCACTGCAAGGCAAGTCTGTGTTTCGAGATACCAGTGTTCCTGGCTGCCGGTCTGTAATGTTCCTTCCAGTATAAGGTCAGAATTCCGGAACCCGGATTCGAGGTTGCCGCACTCTATTTTCCTCGATGGATGAAGCCTGTTCCCCTTTTCGATAGCCTCATGGAGAGAAAGTACTGCCGGTAAAAGATCGTATTCAATGGCTATCAGTGAAGCCGCTTCACGAGCGATACTCCAGGAATCGGCAGCAATAAGTAATATGGCTTGTCCGATATAGGAAACCTCTCCTTCGGCAAGGCACGGTTCATCATGAACAACAGGTCCTATCTGGTTATGTCCGGGTATATCCATGGCACTTAAAATAGCCCTTACCCCCGGTAATGCCTTTGCTTTTTCGGTATCGCAAGACCTTATGACCGCATGAGCTTTTGTGCTGTATACAATAAATCCATACAGCAACCGGCTACCTGCATCAATATCATTGACAAAAACCGATTCGCCGGTAACATGCTTAATAAGGCTTTCATTTAAATCCATCTGTCAGAGTATCATGATAAAATTTTAGGAGCAGGTTCTTCGCGGCAGTTCTCCTGAAGTCTGCACTGCACCTTGCATCGGATATCGGATTGAATTCCCCCGGCAATATTTCCCTGGCGAGTTCGATAGTTTCCAAAGACCATTCTTTGCCCAGGATGGCAGCTTCAGTTCGTCCTGCTCTTTTAGTCATTTCAGCCATTCCTCCAAAAGCAAGGGTGATACCGGTTACCTTTCCATTTTCAAGCTCCAGAGCAAATCCTGCACTGACAGAAGCAATATCGAGGTCTCTGCGTTTCGACACTTTGTAATAAGCAATTTTATGTGTGTTCATGACCGGAATAACGACACTGTGAATTAACTCATCCTGACGAAGCCCGGTTTTTCTGTATCCTTCGATAAATTCCTCAATGGACATTGTCCGCTTGCCGTGTTTGCTGATCAATACGACTTTGGCATTATAGGCCATCAACAGAGGCAGTGTGTCCCCGATGGGAGAAGCAGTTCCAAGGTTCCCGCCCAAAGTGGCAACATTCCTGATCTGCCTGGACGCAAATACCGAAAGCATGCTTTCGAATGCCGGAAGCTTGCCAGCAATGGCTGATTTAATCTCCTCGAGTGGTAACCCGGCACCAATAGTTATTTCTCGTTCTTTGAATAATATGGTTTTCAGTTCGTCGATTGCCGACAAGTCGATGACTGTCAGCAAACGCTCAAATTTTTTGGTCTGCTTCAGGGCTATGTCTGTCGAGCCATTCACTGTTAAGGCATCCTGGTGCTTTTCCCTCAGTGTGAGTGCATGATCCAGACTTGCGGGCAGGAAGTACATTTGCTTCCCTTGCCTGATCTCGATGTGCCCGGTACGTGCCTGGATTTCCCTGAGCCTGGTGAGGACAGAGGCGATGTTTTCTGAGAAGTGATCGTTTTTATCCGAAGTACAGGCAGCTACAGCAGCATTCAGTATTGAACGGTATCCCGTGCATCGGCAAAGGTTACCGGTCATAGTATCCGTAATTGTATTTCTTTCTGCAACTTTTGAATTCTTATACAGCGAGAACAGCGACATTACAATGCCCGGAGTACAGTAACCGCACTGACTGCCGTTCATTTCCACAAGCGTTTGTTGAACGGGATGAAGCTCAACCGCATTTACGTTTCTATGAGCCAGGTGCTCAACAGTGATCAATTGTTTCCCATGGATTGAGGGTAGGAACACAAGACAGGAGTTGACTGGTTTGTAAACGAGTTCACCATTTCTGCCGGGTTCAGCAACAACTATCGTACAGGCACCGCAATCTCCCTCAGCACAACCTTCTTTAACTCCTTTATGATCCGGGAGAGACCTGAGATAACTCAGGACAGTTGTTGTGGGGCTTAAATTCTGCTTCCGGAAATCAATATCAACCGTTTGGTAACCCAGTAAAAAACTGATGGAATGGTGACTCTCTCTATTTTTCATTCCCGGAATTCTTAACATCGATCAGTTTTGCTAAAATGCTTATGGCAATCTCTTCAGGTGTTTGTGCATTGAATTTAATTCCTATCGGCATGTCAACTTTATCCAATTCCCGTTGATTCAGTATTTTTTCTTCGATCAGTCTTTTACGAGCCAATGCAACTTTCGTTTTACTCCCTATCATTCCAAGGTAGGCGAACTCCCTCTTTGCACACAGCGCAAGTACTTCCTCGTCGTATGCATGTTTAGGTGTCAGGATTACGATAAAAGAATGGCGATCAAAGTTTAGCTTATTAACGGCAATTGCAAAATCCTCACAAATCAGTTCCACGCATTTGGGATCGGATTGCTCTATAATTTCCTTTCTGGGATCAATAAGGATGACACTGAATCCGAATTCGGGAGCATATTTTGCCAGCGCTTTTCCGATATGACCGGCTCCGAATATAAACAGCCTTAAGGAGGGAATGATCGGCTCGATATAAATTTCTGCTGAACCACCGCAATGCATCGACAGGTCTTCCTCCAACTCATAAACGAATTTCCCGGGTGTATTTTCGAGCAGTATTTTCTGTGCATCCTCAATGACTTTATATTCAAGAGTGCCACCGCCAATTGATCCATAGATCGATCCATCCTCAAGGACAAGCATTTTGGAACCCGCCTTTCGTGGCGAACTTCCCGTCGTTTCGACGATAATACAAAGGGCAGCTTTTTTGCCCGACTTTTTTAATTCAGTTATTTTGAATAAGATATCCTCCAAGTGCTTCCTTTCGATTTTTTATATGGCAGATTCATTAATGTCTTGTTTAAACTAAAAGAGTTTCAATTGATTACAATATAGTTCTTTGACATTTTGATATTTTGGAATTGTAAGGAGTTCATTTATAGGTGTTTTATCTAAAAGGGACAATCCTAAAATTTGTAGAATTTCGTAGGTTGAATATTCAATTTTTAACTGACTCTTGATTATGGCAACCAGCGTATATGTTATGATTGCAATATAGACCTGGATTTTTACGGCATTCGATGAAGTTCCCCAGAATGATTTGATCTTCAAATGTTGTTTTATCCATTTGAAAAATAGTTCTACTTTCCAGCGGTATTTATAGAGCAAAGCAATCTGCTCAGCTTTTAACTCAAAGTTATTGGAAAGAAAAATCATTACCCGGTTGTTTTCTTCATCGTAAAATTTGATACGTCTCAGTTTTTCAGGATACTTTTTAGAAACGTAGAATCCTTTGAGTTTGCCAATTTGATCGCACTTTACACCAGAAGGCTTATTACATTTGTTGGAATATATTCTGTTGAAGCACAGGTTATCCTTTGCCCGGATAATAAAGAAGGCTTTTTGACTGTGAATAGTATACAGTCGCTCATAGTCAACATAGCCTCTGTCGAGAATGTAAAAACTCCCTGCCTCATAGAAAAGCATATCGAGTCCATGAACATCATGCAATAATCCTTCAGTAACATGGATAAAACTTGGGATTGATGTTTTTATGTCGAAAAGTGTATGAAGTTTTATAGCTGCTTTTCCTTTACGGAATTTGGCCCACCAGAATACACTTAGGCATAAATCAATAATGGTCGAATCAAAGGCATAAACTGAACCAATCAGGTCTATCTGGAAATCGTTATCATTTATACAGATGCCACGGGCTTGTTCAATCAAATAATAGGCGAAATCAGCAAAAATGCGCCAGTCTCTGCGTTCATTAGCTTTTGCCAAATTGGCTTTTGATACACTTCTACCAAAGCCTAAATGATATGTTTTACTGTGGTGTGCATTAATGCTGAGAACCAGATCACTCAAACTCTCTCTTCCGCTCAGCTGTCCGAACATCATGCAGAGCATCTGATTCCAACAGGTAAAATGGCGAACTTTATAGTTGCCTTTATACTTGGACACAAATCGATCAAATACACGCTGTTGAATAAATTCAATGAGTTGAGCGAAAACATATTTGCCTTGATTCATAGCTTAAAAATTTGTTGTTAAGCTATGAAGCTTTCTCAAATCGTCACCGTTCAAAAATCTCCTACAATCCTTTTATATCAATATTTTCAAAGAACGAAACTTATTTTATAGTAGACACTAGTG
>Ga0233425_10003442_pt1 | contig 28663 bp, 21 predicted proteins | sample Watercolumn_Towu_2_FD_181712 | JGI IMG/M metagenome (GOLD analysis project Ga0233425, IMG submission 181712) | Freshwater microbial communities from Lake Towuti, South Sulawesi, Indonesia - Watercolumn_Towuti2014_140_MG | ecosystem: Environmental > Aquatic > Freshwater > Lake | place...
CGTAGCCGTATCGGCCCCCGCGTCCGTACCCGCCGCGATAGCCGGCCATGCCTCCGCGATAGCCACCGCCCCGGACTCCACCACCCCGGAACCCGCCGGCGTGGAAGCCGCCACCGCCGCGGAACCCTCCGCCGCCGCCACGGAAGCCACGTGCATCCGCCGCGACGCTGGTCAGGATCAGGGCGGCAAAGGCCGCGGACGAGATTAGGACAGCTTTCATGGCAGTATCTCCGTCTCCGGTGAAGAAAATCACATCGATGCGAAACAGAGCCGATGCCGCAGCTGTGATCATCTTCGAAGCCCGCGCGGCTTCAACATCAAGGTCGTCGAACGGTATGACGAAGTCGGCCGCGCCGCTTGATCCAAGAGGACGCCCGGCGAGGTCCGCACGAGGCCGCGGTCGCATGCGCAGTTGGGCATTCATGAGCATCGCGGCGCCAGCGGCCCGCGGCCTTCGCGTCGCTCACGAGCAGCGCCGATAGGCGACGCCTGTCGGATCCTGATCGCCGTAGTAGCGTTTGAGGCCGCGATCGGGTGATATCGCCATCACCACCCTGACCTCATTGCTCGCGACACTGTTCGTGCAGTCGAGGAGGAAGACCTGACGATCCTTGTTCGGCTGGGTCGATTTGATCTGACAGGATGCCATCGGAGTTCTCAGGCGCTTGCCGGAGATCACGAATGCGGGCGCGAAAATGTCGACAGGCTTTTTGAATGCCTTTACTTTCCCGCCGGACGAAAAAACATCTGCGCAGTCGCGGCCATCCAGAACCCAGGCGCCCTGGTACCCCGACAGGCCGGAATCGACCGCCCGTGCCGGCGTCACTCCGGCCAGACTGATGAAGCCGATCATGGTAGCGCCCAAGAATTGTGCGGGTTTCATCGCAACCTCCTTCGGTAACGAGATGCGCCGGATCAGCGGAGCCGAGCCTATTCTGCTTGCGTGAGCCTGTCGGCGATCAGACCCGAGGCGGCGATCCGAGACAACACCGACCCGGTGTAAGGACGTCGATGCTCTGGCGACGCGCCGTTGTTCGATATGTATGCCTTCAAAGAACGAATCAATGATCCTGCAGAGAGGATCGATTGTCGGATAAGCAGTGTTCGCCGCGATGATCTGTTCGTGACGGGTCGACGAAGGAACGGGGTGCCGTCTCAACGATTTGCATCGCAGTGATTCCCATCGCAGTGATTCCCATCGCAGTCAGGGACATCAGAAGCCTTTGCGTGGACGGCGCACAAGCTGGACATAAGCATCGAGGCCCTGGGCTCATATGGTTCGCGCAGGCCGCCATTCGGTCGGCGTCAGGGGCGGGTCCCGAACGCGAGCTACTCCAAACGGATCAGAGCCGATCTTGAGGACAGTCGACCGGGGATCACACGGTCCGCCTCTTAAAGACAGGAGCGACCGAGCGTCGCCGCATCCGAAGCCGTGCCTGTCCTGTTGGATCAAGCGTGGCGCCCGGCGCGGTGCTAGCGTGCCTGCCGTGGACGGATCGACGCGACGCGGGGCAGGACTTCGGGCCTAGCCCGGCGCGACGCGGCTCTCGATGCATGGTGTCCTCCGACCAGGAGAAGACCTCATGAAAGCTTCCCCGAGCACACGACATCCGCGAGTCGCATGCCGCGATGTGCGTCCCGCACGGACGCTTGAGTCATGTTCGAGCCGTATCCGATCTCAAGATCCAACCTGAATCGTGAAGCGTATCGAGGGGGACTATTCGATCAAAAACAGTACATCGCGCGGCAGCAAAACGAACCCGTAATATCCCTGGGCAGTCAGATGGACGCTATCGTCAAGAAACGGCGGCACTCCAAGCGCGCAGCGGAAGCATCAGAGCTCGACCTGGTCGATGCCTATTGGCGCGCGGCAAACTACCTGTCGGTCGGGCAGATCTATCTGCTCGACAATCCTTTGTTGAAGGAGACGCTGACCAAGGAGCACATCAAGCCGCGTCTGCTCGGCCATTGGGGCACAACGCCGGGCCTGAATTTCATCTATGTTCATTTGAATCGCCTGATCAAGAAACACGATCTCGATATGATCTATATCACCGGACCGGGGCATGGCGGTCCCGGGGTGATCGCCAACGCTTATCTCGAGGGAACTTACAGCGAGGTCTATCCGCAGATCTCCGCGGACGCCGAGGGCATGCGGCGCCTTTTCAAGCAGTTTTCCTTTCCCGGTGGGATTCCAAGCCACGTCGCGCCCGAAACGCCGGGCTCGATGCATGAGGGCGGCGAGCTGGGCTACTCCCTCTCGCATGCCTATGGGGCGGCCTTCGACAACCCCGATCTCATCGTCGCCTGCGTCGTCGGCGACGGCGAAGCTGAGACGGGCCCCCTGGCGACCAGTTGGCATTCCAACAAGTTCCTCAACCCGGCGAGCGATGGGACGGTTCTGCCGATCCTTCACCTCAACGGCTACAAGATCGCGAACCCGACCGTCCTCGCTCGGATCAGCCACGAGGAGCTCGAACATCTTTTCAAGGGATACGGCTACACACCCTACTTCGTCGAAGGCAGCGACCCGGCCGAGATGCACCAGCTCATGGCTTCTACGCTGGACACGGTGCTGACGGACATCCTGCAGATCAAAGCCGAGGCGCGCGACAAAGGTTTTACGCGCAGACCGCTCTGGCCGATGATCGTGCTCCGCACACCCAAGGGCTGGACCTGCCCGAGCGAAATCGACGGCCGACGCACCGAGGACTACTGGCGCTCGCATCAAGTGCCGATGGGCGAGATGCACGACAATCCGGCCCACGTGCGGATCCTCGAAGACTGGATGCTCTCCTACCGGCCCGGCGAGCTTTTCGACGAGAGCGGTCGATTGCGATCCGAGATCGCCGACATCGCCCCGAAGGGTGAGCGGCGCATGAGCGCCAACCCGCATGCCAACGGCGGCGCGTTGCTGCGCGACCTCCGGCTGCCGGATTTCCGCGACTACGCCGTCACCATGACGGCGCCCGGAGCGACCATGGCGGAATCCACGCGTGTGATGGGTCGCTTTCTGCGCGACGTCCTTGCGCTGAATGCCGAGGCGCGGAACTTCAGGCTGTTCAGCCCGGACGAGAACAATTCCAACCGCTGGCAGGACGCGCTCGAAGTCACCAACCGCGCCTGGGTGGCCGAGACCCTGCCGTGGGACGATCACCTCGCGCCCGATGGCCGCGTGATGGAGATGCTGAGCGAACATCAGTGCCAGGGCTGGCTCGAGGGCTACCTGCTGACCGGCCGGCACGGTTTCTTTTCCTGCTATGAGGCTTTCATCCACATCATCGACTCGATGTTCAATCAGCACGCCAAATGGCTGAAGGTCTGCAACCACATTCCTTGGCGGCGGCCGATCGGATCGCTGAACTACCTCCTATCGAGCCACGTGTGGCGGCAGGATCACAATGGATTCAGTCATCAGGATCCCGGTTTCATCGATCATGTCGTGAACAAGAAGGCGGAGGTGGTGCGTGTGTATTTGCCGCCGGATGCCAATTGTCTTCTCTCGGTGACCGATCATTGCTTGAGGAGCCGAAATTACGTTAACGTAATCGTGGCAGGCAAGCAGCCGGCGCCGCAGTGGCTCACGATGGATGAGGCGGTCAAGCACTGCACGGCCGGGCTCGGAATCTGGGCATGGGCGAGCAACGATCGCGGCAGCGAGCCGGACGTCGTCATGGCCTGCTGCGGGGACGTGCCGACCATGGAGACGCTCGCGGCCGTCGACCTCCTTCGCCGCTATGCTCCGGACCTCAAGGTGCGCGTCGTCAACGTCGTGAACTTGATGAAGCTGCAGCCCGATACGGCGCATCCCCACGGGCTCTCGGATCAGGACTTTGACGCCCTGTTCACGACAGACAAACCGGTTGTCTTCGCCTTTCACGGCTATCCGTGGCTCATTCACCGGCTGATCTATCGTCGCCACGGGCACGGAAACTTCCACGTGCGCGGCTACAAGGAGGAGGGCACGACGAGCACGCCGTTCGACATGTGCGTGATGAACGATATCGACCGCTTCCACTTGGTGGGCGACGTCATCGATCGCGTGCCGGGTCTGGCCGCCCGTGCGGCCTACGCCAAGCAGGCGATCCGGGACAAGCTGATCGATCACCGGGAGTACATCGGGCGGTACGGTGACGACATGCCCGAGGTGTCTGGCTGGTCGTGGGGCGCCATGACGACGGCGCGTGCCGCAAGCTCGACAGAGAGCGACAATGTGTGAGGAGGGGCGCCTCGACCGGCGTCGGGCGCGGTGATGCCGAGCCTTCGCGCCGCGATCTTCGACGTAGACGGCGTGCTCGTGAACTCGCCCCACGAGCGCGCATGGCGCGAGGCGCTGACAGGTTTTGCCGATCCGGCCGGCTTCACCACCGCCTTCTATCAAGCGAACGTTGCCGGACGGCCTCGCCTCGAGGGGGCTCGTGCGGTGCTCGAGCGGCTCGGCGGGCCGGAGGCCGCGCGCCGGTCGGCAGACTATGCGGACAAGAAGCAGGCGCTCATCGACCGGCTGATCAAGGAGGGCAGCTTCGAGGTTTTTCCCGATGCCATGCGCTTCGCCGCTGCGCTGAACGTGGCTGGGCTGCGGCTGGCGCTCGCCTCCTCGTCGAAGAATGCCGCCGCGATGCTGACCCGCCTGAAGTTGCCGGACGGGCGCACGCTGCTCTCGCTGTTCGACGCCGACCTCAGCGGCCACGAGGTGCCGAAGGGTAAGCCGGATCCGGCTCTCTTTCTGCTCGCGGCCGAAGCCGTGAAGACGTCGCCGGCGCAGTGCATCGTGGTGGAGGACGCACCGGCCGGCATCCGGGCCGCCCGCGCCGGCGGAATGACCGCAATCGGGATCGCCCGCCTCGGCGACGAAGTCCTGCTGAGCGAGGCAGGCGCCGATCTCGTCGTGACAAGTCTTGATCAGGTCGAGGTCGCCACTCTGGCCGAGGGCACGCTGCGCGCCCGGGCTGCTCAGGAGCCCGTCGAAGATGCTTGATCTGCTTCAACCGACGGACGCGCCCGGTTGGGTTCTGGCGCATGAAGGCTACAACGTGCTCACGGAAAGTGCCGTCGAGTCGCGTTTTGCCCTCGGCAACGGCTTCCTCGGAATGCGCGCCGCGCGCTCCACGAGCCGAGGGCCGACCTGGGTCAGCTGGCTCGGGTACATCCGTTGGGCCTCATGGCCGCGCTGCTACGTGGCGGGGCTGTTCGACATGCCGAATACCGAACCGCCCGTTCCGGCACTCGTGCCCGTCGCCGATTGGTCGCGGGTCCGCATCATCCTCGATGGAGAGCCGCTCGTGTCACGCGAGGGTGAGATGCTTCGCGGCCTGCGGCGGCTCGACATGCGGCGCGGCGTGCTGCTCTCCGAATGGACGCATCGAACGCCGGCCGGCATCACCGCGGCGGGCCACGAGCTTCGCCTGCTGTCGCTGGCAGACCGCGCGGCGGGGCTGCAAGTGCAGCGCGTCGTGCTGGACCGGGATGGCGTCGACGTCCGCCTCGAAGCGAGCTTCGGTCTGGCCGGTCTCGGCATGGAGCCGATTCGTCTCGAGAACGAAGTGGGCACTTGGCGCACCGAAGGGACGGGCAAGGTTGTGGCGATGGCCGGCGACGCAGAGCTGCGCCTCGAAGGAGCCTCGGTCCCTGCCGAGCGCCCGTTCCCGCTGCGGTGGATCTGGCGCTGGCGCTCCAAGGCCGGCCAGGTTGCCGAACTGGCTCGCCACGTCGCCGTGGCGCGATCGGACCGACCGGCGGAAGACCCGACGCCGCACGCGGAGGCGGCGCTGGAGCGCGGCACCAACTTGGGCTGGCGTGCTGTCCTGCGGGCGCATGAGGCCGCCTGGAACGACCACTGGGAGGATGGCGGGATCGACATCGACGGCGATGACGATCTGGAGCGCGCCCTGCGGTTCGCCGTCTACCATCTGACGAGCGCCGCCAACCCGGACGACGACCGAGTGTCGATCGGTGCGCGCGGCCTGACCGGCGATGCCTATTTCGGCCACGTCTTCTGGGATACCGAGACCTATCTCCTGCCATACTACACCGCCGTCTGGCCGGAAGCGGCGCACGCGCTGTTGATGTACCGGTACCACATGCTGCCCGCCGCCCGTGCGAAGGCTGAACTGTTCGGGTACCGAGGCGCGCTCTATCCCTGGGAGTCGGCCGATACCGGTGAGGAAACCACACCGGAAACGGTGCTGGGCCCCGCCGGGCAGCCGGTCGAGATCCTGACCGGCAAGATGGAACACCACATCAGCGCCGACATCGCATACGCGGTCTGGCAGTATTGGCGCGCCACCGGCGACGACGACTTCTTCCGCGATGCCGGGGTCGAGATCCTCGTCGAAACCGCGCGATTCTGGGCCTCCCGGGCCGTGGCCGAAGCGGATGGCGGGCGCCACATCCGCCACGTCATCGGGCCGGATGAGTACCATGAGGATGTGGACGACAACGCCTTCACCAACGTGATGGCACGCTGGAACATCGCGCGTGCTCTGGACGCGTGGGACCTGCTGCGGAAGCGCTGGCCCGACCACGCCGCCGCGCTCCAAGACAGGATCGCCCTCGACGACGGTGAACTCGACGACTGGCGGGACGCCGTCGCGCGCATCGTCACCGGCCTCGATCCCACCACCGGGCTCTACGAGCAGTTTGCCGGCTTCCATGCATTGAAGCCGCTGGATGTGAGGGACTACGTCACCCACGCGCTGCCCATCGACGTGGTGATCGGCCGCGAGCAGACGCAGGGCTCGCAGGTCGTCAAGCAGGCCGACGTGGTCGCGCTGATCGCCTTGTTGCCCGAGGCGTTCCCCGGGGAGGGCGCGGCGGTCAACTTCCGCCACTACGAGCCGCGCTGTGCCCACGGCAGCTCCCTGAGCGCAGCGATGCATGCGCGCGTGGCGGCCCGCCTCGGGGACAGCGAGATGGCGCTCCGCTACATGCGGGAGACGGCCTCCCTCGATCTCGATCCCGATCCAAACAGTGCCGGCGGCGTTCGCATCGCCGGGCTCGGCGGCCTGTGGCAGGCCGCGATCCTCGGGATCGCGGGGCTGAACCTGGCCGGCGAGACCCTGGAACTCGATCCCAAGCTGCCGCCCACGTGGAGACGTCTATCCTTCAAAGTTCGCTGGCGCGGTCGCTCCGTCGGGCTCAGCATCACTGGTGACGCGGTGGAGGCCACCCTGATCGACGGTGATGAGATCGACATCACTGTTGCCGGCGACACACGAACGCTGCAACCGCGATCACCGCTGCACGTCAGCCGTTCATCCGCGGCGTTCCGGGGTGCGGTGGATGTCGATGCATGAGGCCGATATCCGCGTCGAGCATGACTTGGCGAATGGACCGTCCGGTTCCGGGCTCATCAGCGAATATCAGCCGCCGAAGAAAAGCAGGCCGATGATTTGCACGCTGAAGACTTTCACGATGGTCATCGACGGGAAGATCATCGCGTAGCATATATCCGGGCGTTCGGTCGGTGCCGTGCGCGAGGAATAAGCCAGAATTGCCGGATTTCCTGTGGCGCCGGAGGCGACACCGATCAGGTCGTCGAACGGAATTTTGAGCAGATAGAAGCCGACGAGCAGCACGATCGCCACCGTCGTCAACAGCACCGCCACACCGATCAGCAGCATCAGTGGTCCATTCTGCGCGACCGTGGTGACGAAGGCTTGGCCGGAATTGATCCCGACCGTGGCCAGGAACAGTGTCAGGCCCAGATTGCGCAGCACGATGTTTGCGGGCAGGGGCATGACCCAGCTCAGCGGACCGGTGCGCCGAAGCCGGCCGAGGATCAGCGCCACGATGAGCGGGCCGCCGCCGATGCCGAGAGTCAGGGTGCCGATGCCCGGCACAGGAATCGGAATCAGGCCGAGGAGAACGCCGAGCACCATTCCGAGACCGACGGACACGTAGCTGAAGTCTGCGGTCGCCCTGAGGGTGTCGCCAAAATGCGCGCGGATCTCGGCCACGGCCTCGTGTGCGACGAGAATCCCGACCCTGTCGCCGAGCTCCAGCATCAGGTCGGGGGCGGCCAGCAGGTCCATGTCGTAACGCCGCACATGCAGGATCTGGATCGAGATATCCGGCGGCAGGGGCAAAGCCGACAGCTTCACGCCGGTCAGCGCCGCGTTCGAGACGAAGAAGCGCTGGTAGGTTATGTCGCCGCGATCCTTGGTGAGCCGGCCCTTGTCGGCATGTCCCAGAGCCGTGGCGACCTCCTCGACTGCCACCGCGCGATCGGCCGCGAGCAGAAGCGCGTCGCCCGGATGCAGTTCCAGGCCAGGATCGGGCAGTCGATTGTGGTGGGCCTGCCGTACGCCCGCGATCTGGACGCCATCGGGCAAAGTCCCCATGACGGCCGCGAGCGTCGTTCCTGCGGCCGGCAACCGCTCGACTGTGATCTCGCCGATGTGGAAGCGGGCTGGCTTCGGCGGAAAGGTCGGCTTCACGCGTCGCGTCATGAAGTAGAGGCAAAGAATGGGACCGATCACGCCGAACGGATAGGTGACCGAGTAGCCGATGGATGGGTCGCGATTTCCGATCGTATCGATCGCGGCCTGCAAGGCCGCCGTGCTGACCATCGATCCAGCGAAGATGCCGAGCGTGTGGCCGAGCTTGACCTGGAACACGGCGCCGAGACCGACGGCCACCAACAGGCCGGCGATCACCGCGCCGGCCGCCAGCAGATTATAGACGCGGCCGGGGCCCGACAGGCCCTCGAAGAATTGCTGACCGTAGAGTATGCCGATCGCGTAAAGGAACATGATCAGCCCGACGAGACCGAGCGGCCCGGCAACTTGTGCCTTCGGTGCGATGGCGCCGATGATCAAGCCGACGAAGAGCACGGCCCCCACGCCGAGCGAGAAGTCTAAGACCCTGATCTGTCCGACCGCGTAGCCAAGGCCGATGACCAGGAAGAGTGTCAGGATCGGCTGCGTTCCAATGAACTCGCTGATTGAGGCCATCATGGAAGAAATCTCCGCTTCCGTCCGTTAGGCCTTCGGCTCGGAGGATCATTGGCGCAGGCCAAATCGACGCCGACCCCGCTTCCACACTGCCGGACTACTGCAGCGGCTGTTCCGGTCCGAACGCGCGCGTCAGGATCGGCTCGGCGGACGACAAGACGCACTCTTCTCCCGCGTGCGAAAAGCTCAGCCACTCCCCGTTCAACAAGCGGTAGGTTGCCGACATGCGGTCGATCTCGATGCGAAGCGTCTGTCCTCTGACGGTCAAGACGAAGTTCAAAGCCGACCACGTCTCCGGCAGCTTCGGATCGAATGAGATCTGGCCTGCGGTATCACGGAGGCCGGCGAAGCCGTAGACGAGGGCGAGCCACGTGCCGCCGATGGCGGCGATATGAGCGCCGTGCATCATGTTGCCGCCGATGTCTGACATATCCATCGCCGCCGCAAAGTCGAAATAATCGATTGCCTTTTCCCTGAACCCCGTCTCGTTTGCGATGATGCTCTGAATGCAGACGGACAAAGACGAGTCGTGCGTAGTTAGCGCCTCGTAATATTCAAAATTCCTTCTCTTCTCATCGTGATTGAATTGCTCGTTGAGCAAAAACATGGCCATCACAGTATCGGCTTGCTTGATGACCTGGGACCTGTAGAGATTGAGGGGGTGGTAGTGGAGAAAAAGAGGATAATCATCCTCCGGCGTTGTCGCGAAGTCCCAGCGTTTGAGGTCGAGGAAGTCGTCATCCTGAGGATGAATCTTGAGGCGGGCGTCGTAAGGAAGATACATCCGCTCGGAGGCTTCATGCCATTGTTCGAGTTCGGACGGTTCGAGGCCCGTGCGGGCGACCAAGATCTCGAACAGAGGAGGGTGCAGGCGCTCGAGAGCCCGTACGCTCTGGACGGCGTAGCGCAGGTTTTCCCGTGCCATCAGATTGGTGAAGCAATTGTTGTTGACGAGGGCCGTGTACTCATCCGGTCCCGTCACGCCATTGATGCAGAAGCGACCGTCTTTGACGTCGGAGAAGAAGCCGAGGTCGAACCAGAGGCGAGCCGTCTCGATCAGGATCTCCGCGCCATAATTCCAGAGAAACTCCTGATCCCCGGTCACCTCGACGTATTTCCGGAGCGCATAGGCGATATCCGCGTTGATGTGGTACTGCGCCGTTCCCGCAGCATAGTAGGCTGATGCTTCGTCGCCGTTGATGGTGCGCCAAGGGAAGGTGGCTCCGCGGTGACCCAGTTCCCGGGCCCGGGCTCGGGCCTTGTCAAGCATATCGTAGCGAAATTTAAGAACGCTTCGGGCAATCGCAGGATTTGTGTAGATGATGAAGGGCAATACGTAAATTTCCGTGTCCCAGAAGTAGTGCCCTTCATAGGTTTGGCCGGTCAGGCCGCGAGCGCCGATCCCATGCCCTTCAGCCCGTTCGGAGGCCTGGAGGAGCTGGAAGAGGTTCCACCGGATGGTCTGCTGCGTCCTTGGATTGTCGCTCTCCACCGTCACGTCGGCCCGTGCCCAGAAGCGCCCGACATCGCTCCTCTGCCGCTCGCGGATGCGCTCGAATCCATGTCGCATCGCGCGGTCGAGGGTTGAGGCGGTCTGGAACAGGATCTCGGTGTGATCCGAAGATTCTCCGTAGTGATAACTGAGATACTTGCGGATGCGGAGTGGTTTATTTCGCTCGAGTTTACACCGGAACCGAGCGGCGGCGAAATCGTCCTCGCAGACCAGCTCGGTCAGGACCGGGCACTCGCTCGAAACGCTGTGATCCATGCCGCAGCCGAGGCTCATGCCGGAGCTCCTTGTCCGATAGCTCAGCATCGCCCGCATCCCCCCGGCACTCGTTCCGGTCGGGTGAAGCACACGACCGACGAAGCCTTCGGCGAGACGTGGATCTGTCGTATCGGCGCTCAAGGGTTGAGAATTGACCAGTTCCGACGAAACCGCGATTTCGACGTCCGCGTCCTCCCCGGTCAGTTCGAACTCGATTGCAGCAAGATGTCGTTGCGCGAGCGAGACGAGCCGAACGGTGCGCATATGCAGGCGCTTGCCTGTTGCGGTCACCCAGCGGACGTCGCGGTTCAACGTGCCCGCTCTCAGATCCAGGGAGCGCCGGTAGCTCAGGATCTCCGCCGGCGGCAGGACGAATGGCTCGTCATCGACAAACAGTTTCAGCACCGTTCCGTTCGGGCAGTTCAAGATGCTCTGGCCGACCCTGGGGAAGCCGTAGGCATGTTCCCCGTAGGAGATCGGCCGGTGTTCGTAGAAGCCGTTGAGATAGGTGCCCGCCTCCCGCACCGGTGTGCCTTCCTCCATCGTGCCGCGGATGCCCAGATATCCGTTCGACAACGCGAACATCGTCTCGGCTTGCCCGGTCAGTTCACGCGCCAGTCTCGCGTCGTAGCGGACGGTTTCGAACGCCCAGGGATTCGGTGGGAAGATGTCGTCCGGCGGAATGTAGCGTGGGCGCAGCATCGATCATCCGTCCAGGCGGCGGCTTATTCGATTGGTCAGTGTCCGACCTGCTTCGAAATCAGAAATGCTATCAAGTGTTGTTCCAAGAATGGTTCTCAGTGCTTCTTGCGTGAAGAATGCTTGGTGGCCGGTCAAAATGACATTCGGAAAGGAGATAAGGCGTCGAATGACATCGTCGGGGATGATGGAGCTTGACAAATCTCTGTAGAAAAGATCCGCCTCCTGCTCGTAGACATCGAGTGCCAATCCGCCGAGACGGCCCGACTTCAATGCATCGATGGCAGCCTCGGTGTCGACCAGCCCGCCGCGGCTCGTGTTGATCAGAAGCGCCCCGTTCTTCACGCGCCCCAACGTTCGTCTGCCGACGATGTGATAGGTCTCGGGTGTCAGCGGGCAATGCATCGAAATGACATCCGCCGCTTCAACGCCCTCGGCATCGACGTAGCGACCGCCGAACTTCTCGAACTCGGGTGAGCGATGCACGTCGAACCCGAGCACGGTGCAGCCAAAGCCGGCCATGATCCGGCCGAAGATGGTGCCGATCTTCCCGGTCCCGATCACCGCCACGGTGCGGCCGACGAGGTCGAACCCCATCAGGCCATCGAGCCTGAAGTCGCTTTCCCGCGTTCGATTATGGGCTCGGTGAATCTTCCGGTTCAGCGCCAGCAGCAATCCGACGGCGAACTCCGCCACCGAATTGGGCGAGTAATTGGTCACGCGGACGACTTGTATTCCGAGTTCGTCTGCTGCTTCCAGGTCGATATGATTGAAGCCCGTACATCGCGTCGCGACAATCTTCGTTCCCCCCCGAGCGAGAGCCTCGAGAACGGTGCGATCGACGGTGTCGTTGACGAAGACACTGACCGCAGGGAATCCCGCCGCAAGAAGCGCAGTTTTAGGCCCCAACAGCGTATCGAGATATACCAGATCGTGGCCGTGACTGGCGTTCAGCTCATCTAGAAGCACGCGCTCGTAATTCTGCGCGCTGAACATCGCAACTCGCATGCTCGCGCCTCCCCGGTTGATCGCTGTGAATTGCCCTGTCGGTGCTATCTCCAGTCAAAGAGATGGCAAATTCCGAAGACGTTTCGCGCGCCTCCAATCATGGCTCGCCCTGTGCTCTGTCGCCCGGTCGAGCGGCGGCTGTTGGATCTCGCATGGCAGGACGAGTGAGAAGTCCGTTCTTGCACTTGTTTCGCATGAGGCAAGCGGCTGCGCTTGATCAATCGGGACAGCGCGTCGGCGCGGCCTCGATCGGTTCAGTTCGCGTGAGCCGCTCGCCCGGTGGGCTGCGGATGGCTCTCGCCCTTTCCCCGCGGCGGGAAGCGACGGACATCCACTCTCCTCCCTTACGGCGGAAACAGGGGGATCTGGCGAATGCTCTGGCGGGTGGCGGTGATGGTCAGATCGTTGTCTTGCTGACGCAGCAACGGGACCGGGATGGCGATCTCTCCACCGCCGAGCCAGCGCCGTCGCGCTACGACTACAATCAGCGTATTCCCGTCTTTTGAAACTCTGACATCCCGCACATACCCGACGACCAGCTTCTGATCGGCATAGAGCCGACGGCCGCGCAGAGTCGGAATCAGCGAAGCCGCACCGAGTTGCATGCGCGCGTCCGCTTGATCCGAGAGAGGCGAGCGTTCCTCCTGCGCCCCCGCTCCGGCGGCGAACGTCATGAGGATGCCGACCACAGCGCAGACGAATCGCAGCACCTGCCGTCCCTCCTCCCGCGTGGACCGTCCCCTGCCGGAGCCCGTTGCCGTGCCTCACAGCCGGTTAGCCTGGCGCCAGATGCTCGGCGCCATGCCCGACCAGCGCCGGAAGGCATGGGTGAAGGCGGCAGGCTCGGAGAAGTTCAGGGCGGTCGAGATCTGCGTCAGGCTCATGCTCGTGTCGGCGAGCAGTTGCTTGGCCACCCGGTACAGCGCGTCGTTGGAAAGCTGTCTGAAGGATGTGCCCTCGGCCCGCAGGCGTCGGCTCAAGGTGCGGCGGTGCACCAGGCGCATGCGCGCGACGCGCTCGGCCTTGCAGCGTTGCCGGGTGACTTGGGTCCGGAGGTAGCGACGAAGCTCATCCGTCAGATTGGACGACTGCATGGCCTCAAGTTGGCGGATGCGGCCCTCGGCCAACCTGCGCACAATCGGGTCCGCGCCGTCGATGGTTTTGTTGAGAAGCTCGGCCGGGAACACCAGGGCGGCCATTTCCTGATCGAACCGGATGGGCGCCTGGAAGAAGCGATCATAGGGATTGGTTTCGCGTGGCTTGGAGCGGGGCAGCAGAACCTCATCCGGAGCCCAGTCGGAGCCACACAGCGCCCGAAGGACGCCGGTCATCGTCGCCAGCGCCCGCTCCGAGTGGATGGCCGCGCTCTCGGCCTCCGGCCCGTAGGGAGCGTAGCTGAGAACGGTGATGCCGCTGTCGGTGCCCAGCCCGACCACCGCACCCCAGTTCTGAACGCCAGCGTGGGCTTCGAGGGCCCGCAAGGCGTCGCCCACGGTGTCCGAATGGCGCATCAGCAGGCCGAGCCGCCCCAACGAAGCCAGGGTCGCCCGCTGGCCGACGAGAAGTCCGAAATGCGGACAATTCGTGCGCTCGATCCCGAGCGTGATCAGGCGGCTGAGATCGGCATAGGGGACAGGATGGCCGCCGTCGAAGAGACGTGGGTCGAGTCGTAGCTCGGTCAGAAGATCGTCAGGAGCGACACCGAGTTCGACAAGAGTGGCATAGACCGCCGGCCCGACCCCAGGCCGGCTGAAGGCAATAGAGAGCGACTTCCCGCTTGTATGGCACCCCCGGGTCCCCGACGGCGGGGGTGAGTCTATCGTCATGGAAGAGGACATGATCACCTCCGCTTTGACGCCGCGCTCACTCGAAGGGCGCGTCTAACACAGGTTTTGACATCCCGAGTTGATCGAAGGGGGCAACTTGTGGCCGCATGGAGCACCTTTCAAGTTGCGCGATCGTGAGGCCCTCTTAATATCTAGACTGCAAGCATGCGTTACTGGCTGTGAAGCGAACGCTTATTTCCCTGGTGAGCCTGCACATCGCGAATTGGCTCACTCTGAAAAGATGGGAAGCTTCAAGATCGATCTGTGACCCCACCGCTCAGGATCGAACTTCGAGGAGGCGTAGGATGCCGGGCGATGCGCTCTATGCGGATGCCGACCCATCCTTGCCGGTAGGCGGCGCTCCGGCGACCTCGGCGGGGGTATTCCTGTCGAACGGCCGCAATGCGGCTCCGGCGAACGAGAAGCCCGCTGGCGCCCGTAGGGCTCCGGCTGCTTCGGATCGCGTGACGCGAGCCCGGTCTGACGCTGTAACCTCATGTTGCAGTCTCGTGATAGCCGCCGTCCGCTCGGCACAAGGGGTCATGTCGGGCGCGGGCGTGCTCGAGGGCGTCGATGGACGGCAGCGGCGCGTTGCTGCCCATGTCGTAGTCATTGCCATGGGTGAGCGCCTCAGGCTGGCGTATACAACCTTTCGATTGCACAGGCGCCGCTGACGCCAGCCAACCCGCAGTGACGAACAGAAATGCAAGCATAAGCGGCAAGGCACGAATCACTACAGCTTACGGAAGCTGAACGGTAGCGCTGTGCCGAGAGTGTCGCTTGATCGGAAGGGACACGTGGTGAAAATCTTGCGAGATCTCGGCGGATTCGCTGTGGCTTGCCATTTTGAGTTTGGACGGCGGTCAGCCGGGTGCTGAGGGCGCTTGAAGGTGCCTGTAGTGCTCGATAGCCGTCCGGACGTTGAACAACAGGCGGTCGGGGCCGAGTTCCTGATCGAGGCCTGAGCGCCGCACCATGTCGAGCACGTGGGGATTGCAATCCACGAGCCAGAAGGTCACGCTCGTTCGCCGCGCACCCTCCTGCAGCATCTGCAGCGCCGAATACTCAATGTCGGGCACGCGGCTGAGATCGAGAACGACCACGCGCGGTTTGTGCTCGGCGATCAGCGCCCGGATCCGCTCGCCGACGTTCTGCGCGTTGGCAAAGTAGAGGCGTCCCTCCGGACGGAGGATGAGGAGACCTTCGAACGTCTCGTCGTCAGGGTGCTCTGCCGAGAGGGGGCGCAGGACATCGGCACCACGTTTGCGCCCGATGATGAAGACCGGCGGATGAGCGGTCTGAAGGGCAAGGCCGATGAGCGACAGAACGATGGCGACGACAATGCCCTGAAGCGTCCCGAAGACCAGAACGCCGATGGCCGCGACGACCGCCCAGTAGAACTCCATGCGGCGCACCCGGTAGATCGCCCGGAACTCTGCCGGCTGAATCAGGCTCGCCGAGTAGATGATCACCACTGCTGCCAGGGTCGCCTGCGGCAGGAGCCGCAAAACCGGAGCAAGGAGCAGCATCGTGGCAAGCGATGCGGCGGCCGTCACGAGCGAGGCCATCTGGGTTCGGCCTCCGGCTGCCCGCACGACACCGGTCTGCGAAGTGCCGCCGCCCGCCGGCATCGATCCGAGCAGGGCGCCACCGAGATTGGCTGCTCCGGTCGCGATCAGCTCGCGGTTGGCGTTGACCGGCGGATCGTCGGGTCCAACGAAAGCCCGGCTGGCGGCAATGCTTTCTGTGAAGCTCATCAAGGCGATGCCGAGGGCACCCGGCAGGAGTGCCTGGATCAGCGCGGGATCGGGCAGAGTGAGCGAGGGCAGGCCTTGCGGGATAGGCCCGACGATCGACACCCCGGCGGCGCTCAGGTCCAGCAGCCACGAGGCGGCGACAGCCGCCGCCACCGCGCCCAGGGGGGCCGGCGAGTGCGGCTTGAGCCACTCCATGGCGAGAAGCACGGCCAGCGTGATCCCCCCGACGGCGAGCGTCACCAGAGAGGTGTCGGGCAGGTGCCGCACGAGACTCACTAGGTCGGCGAAGAAGGATTGTTTCGTTCCATGCAGTCCAAGGAGCTTGGGGATTTGGTCCAGGAGAATGACAACTCCGATGCCGGCCTTGAAGCCCGTCAGTACGGGCACGGAGATGAAGCTCGCCACGAAGCCGAGCTTCATCAACCGCGCGGCGAGGAGCAAAATGCCGACGAGGGCCGTCAACGTTGCCGTTGCAGCAGCGAGCTTCGCCGGCCCACCGTCGGCGGCCACGCTGCCGAGCTCGGCTCCGGTGAGGATCGCCAAGGTTGTCGTCGAACTGACGCTGAGGACGCGCGACGAGCCTAAAAGCCCGTAGATGACCGCCGGAACGAATGCGGTGTAGAGGCCGACCGCCACCGGCAATCCGGCCACCGCCGCGAAGGCGATGGCTTTGGGCAGGACGACGGCGGCCGCCGTGAGGCCCGCCACGACATCGCGGCCGAGATCTGGCCGCATCTCGCTCCAGTGAGTACGGATCGCTGCGCGAAGATCTCTCATCGGAAATCCCTCGCGTTCGGCGCAGGGAAAGGCCGGCTTCGACACTGTTTTGGAGGATGTTCCCGGGATCCGCAACGAGGTGACCTTGCCGTTGTTTGGCACGGGCTAAGCAAAAGGCGCCGGGTTCTTCACGGCCACTGGTGGCCGGAACGCGAGGTCCGGAGACGTGACAGGCTCCGACAGTCGAGGGCTAAGGCGTCTGGCCTTGGCTGCCGATGCAGTCTCGGGTGATCTGACCGGCTGATTTTGGAACGGACTGATCGAGGGGATCCGCGGGGACTGAAGGAGCCGGACATGCGGCAAGGCCATCACCTTCGAGTTGAACCCCGATGTCTGCGCGCGCTTCGTCCGCGACGGCGCGATCAACGCGTCCGGCGTTGCCGGGCGCAACGGGGCGGCCGGCGTTAGGGCAGGCGAGATCGTCCTGCCGCTGCGGAGGCTCTCCTCGCTGAGCACGGCCTCTTCGAGCATCGATCAGCCCGTTGGCGAGGGCGCCCGTCCGTCGCCGTCACGACGATCGCTTCCATCCTCCGCTTCGTGGGCGGGCCGGTCGCGCTCCTGAAGATCGATTGCGGGGGGGACGGAGTACGAGATCTTCGACGGCCTGGATCACGCGGCGATCGCCGGTATCCGTCAGATTACCATGGAGTTCCAAGCCGTCGACCGGAAAGGTCGAATCAGGTTTTCCGAAGCTGCGTCATGCCAGGGCAGGATCGGATGCAATCCCGGATTTTTCTCTGCCAATACGACGCATTATGTCCTTCCGGATGCTGGATTCGGAGCAATACTTCGCACAAATATTTTATTTTGCTTGAAAAATTTACATCTCGGGCTGTTGCGGTTGTCGTCTATGTCGGAGATGGAGTAGTTTATGATCATGTCGGATCGGCAAGATTTGCATTGGAATGGAACAATTTATCTTGATATAGATCAAATTCGATCCTGTCCCGTCTCTCACTTGGGACGCAAGAGGGGCTTCGATGTCGGGTCGCAAGCGCAATGCGGTGGTCGTCCGCGCCGGACGCCGATCGACACATCCAGGCTGGCTCACCGGCGGGACACCCGACTTCGATCTGTTCATTGTCGCCTATGAGCTCCTTCCGGATGCAACGGCAGAGGCATCATCACACCACTACCTGATCGTCGGCACGAAGGTTTCGGGATGGTCGCGCTTCTTTACGGAAAACGCGTGGATCTTGGATGCATACGATGCCATCGCGCTGCTTGATGATGACCTGGCGTGTACGGCACAGGATATCAATCGCTGCTTTGCCATTGGGCGCGAGGAAAAGCTTTCCTTGTGGCAGCCAAGTCTGACGGCCGATAGCTATTTTAGCTATGCGATATTCGTTCAGAACAAATTTTTCAAACTCCGCTACGTCAACTTCATCGAGATGATGTGCCCGTTTTTCCGAACGAGCTACCTGAAATTGGCATTGCCGCTGTTCAAGCTTGGCTTCGAGACAGGGATCGATCGCCTCTGGTGCTGCCTCAGCCCCGCGCCCCGGCGGACCTTCGCGGTGATCGATGCGGTCGCGGTCGCTCATACCCGTTCGGTCGGGGAAAATAGCAAGGCCCAGGGTTTCGTCGGAAAAAGGGCTACCTACGATCTCGTCCTGGCGCAGATGGAGGATATGACAAAGATACGATTCAGCGGTGCCGTCGCCTACGCGGGGCTCACGAGACGAGGTAAGATCATCAGGAAGCGCGCGACGATGGCAGCGCTTTCTTTGCTGCCGCTGATCGGAGGATTCGGCTCGCCTACGCAGAAGATCGTCAAGCGGTTTCTGACCCACTTCAGGCATACGCTCACTCGCCCGATCAATAACGACCCGATCGATCTGAATGCCGTCAGCGCGCGGCTGAAGCCGTCGGCATAACGAGGCGGAGACGAGCTGTTCGACTTGATGACAGTGTCGCGGGGCACCCGCCCGAGGCCCGCGGAGGTTCCGCGGGGCCCTCCGGCGCGGATCCTCAACGCGCCGGGCAACGCGCCGCCCGGCCGTCGGGATCGGGGGCGTAGACGTGCACGTAGTCGACGAGGAGTACCGAGGGATCGGGCGTCCTGTCGATCGGGAAGCCCGAGCCCAGGGCGAGGTTGACGAGGGGGAACAAGGGCTTGTCGAGCTCCGGCGGGGTCTTCCGCCGCCAGACCGGCTCGCGGTCGAGGTAGTAGGTGATGGTCTCTGGCGTCACGCGCACGCCGTAGGTGTGGAAGGCGTCGAGGAGCGAGCCGGCCGGCACCGGAACCTTCTGCACCGTGTTGGTGGTGCGCTTCTTGTCCTCGCCCTTGTACCAGACGTGCAGGGCCGCCGAGTAGGCCGCGTCCGCGTGGCCGTAATACTCGATCACGTCGATCTCGATGCTCGGGGACTTGTCGGTGTTCGGGCGCTGCGTGCCGAGCCAGAAGGCCGGCCAGGTTCCCGGTCCCTGCGGAAGGCGCATGCGGGCCTCGAAATAGCCGTAGCGCAGGCCGAAGCCCGCCCCCGTGCCGTCCGAGGCCGCGAGTAGCCCGGAGCGCCACTTGCCCGCCTCGTCCTTGCGGGCGGTGATATGGAGGATGCCGTCCTTCACCGAGAAGGGGCCGGCAGGCGCGTCGTCGACGAAGCGGGCATCGCCGAAATCACCGTTCCAGGGCGTGTGCGAGATCCAGCGCGCGGCGTTCAGCACCCGCGGGGCGACGCTGAGGCTGTCGAACTCCTCCATGAAGGCCGGCTTGTAGGCACACAGGTCGAGCGCCTCGTCGGGCGCGGCCGGCCCTGCGGCGAGCGAGGCCGGCGGCAGGAGCGCGAGCAGGAGCGCGGCGCGGGCGGAGCGCCCCAGGGTCAGAGCCATCATCGGTCGAGCATCTCCCGGCTGATTTCCACGTGACGGCGGATGTAGCTTTCAGCCCCGATCGAGGCCTCGGTCATGCGCGCCTGCGCCCGCTCGGCGCGGGCACGGGCCGCCTCGGGATTGCGGGCGACCTCGATGAGGGCCGCCCGCAGCGCCGCCGCATCGCCCGGCGGCACGTAGCGGACGGCGTCGGCGCCGAAATAGCTCTCGAGCCCGCCGGTGGCGGTTGCCACCACGGGAAGGCCCGCGAGCACGGCCTCCTGGATCACCGTGATGCCGCTGGCGTGGCGGTTGGGCTTCAGCGGCACGCAGACCACGCTCGCCGCGGCCAGATGAGCGGCGAGTTCGGCATTCGTGCGGGCGGGACCGACCCGCAGGTTCGGCCGCCCGCGCGCGAGGCGGCGCGGCGCCGTGCCCGACAGGATGACCGCCGAGGCCTCCGGCAGCCCGTCGAGCGCCGCGGCGAGGCAGGCCCAGTCACGGTGCCGGTCGCTGCCGACCGCGAGGATGCGCAGCGGACGGGCGGGCCGCCGGACGGGCGCCGTGACGCACTCGGCGGGGATCCCGAAGGGCACGTAGAGCACTCGCTTGCCGGGAAACAGCGCCCGGGCGACTGCGAGGTTCTCGGTGGAATGGACCATGAGTGCGTCCACGTTCCGGATCAGGCGACGGTAAAGCATCCGGTGGAGCGGGTTGAGGCGCTCCCAGCGGTCGAACAGCCAGATGCTCTGCCCGATCAGCTTCGGCCGCCGCGCCCGGAAGGCGTGAGCGGCGGCTACCGCGAGGAACTGCGATTCGGTGTGCGTCCAGACCACGTCGGCCTCGCTGAGCACCGAGCCCTGGCGCAGGGCGTGCAGCAGGTCGAAGCCCGCGAGTGCGCGCAGCCCGAGCCGCAGGAGCCGGGCCGCCGGCTTCTCTGGACAGGCCCGCGAGAAGGCGAGCGTACAGCCCATGCGCTCGGCGCGGCCGTAGCCGTAGGGCGTCTCCTCGTTGACGCCGACCAGGGTGCCCGCCTGCCAGGCCCGGCGCCACGCCGCCGCGTCCTTGTCCGCCGCGAGGTGGACGAAGACGCGCAGGCGAGGCCCGGCGTGATCCGATCCGGCAACGAGAGGCTCCCGCGCATCCGTCTGCACCAGCGCACCTGCCTAACGATGCACGCGCCCACAGGCCGAGCATGTCCGCCACCGGGGTATCCTTGCCTGCCTAAATTGCCTGCAGACCGCCCACGGCCGGGCTCGTGCATGGATTTTGCAATGCATCATCAGCAGAAACGGCAAGGATGCAAGACATGCCGGTCAAGATAACCAGGCGGTGATTGGTCTTCGTCCGGTCCAGTCGGGCCGGCCCTCTGATGAGGCCGGATGTTTCCAGTCGCCGCCTCTCGCCGCGCGGCGGAAGATTGAATTTCGTCGAGTTGTCCGTTGGCGCGCGACGGAAGCCTCGATCCGCCGGGGCTGCTGGGCCGTCATGGGGAGCACTTCAGGATGAGGGACGAGAACGAGCGTCTCCGGGACGACGGCGGCGCGTCCGATCCGGAGCCGGTTCCGCCGCCGATGGACGTCATCCCGCTTCCGGAACCCGCGATCCGGCCGGTGCGGGACCCCGCCGTGATGGCGGCTCAGGCCAGCGGTTCCCGCACGTTCGCGGTGAACGTGCTGGCCGGCGGCGGCGTGAACCTCGTAAAGATCGGCCTGCATTTGGTGATGCTGCCCCTGATGGCGCACCTGCTTGGCCCCACCGAGTTCGGCCTCTACGCCCTGGCGCTCCCAACCGTCGCCTTCTTCATGACGCTCGCCGACGGCGGCCTCGTCGCCTCCCTCGCCCGCGAGCCGACGCAATCGCGGGAGATCTGGTCGACCGCCTTCTGGCTGGTGCTGATGGTCGGGACCGGCCTCGCGGTGATGGTCGCGGGCTGGGGCGTGGTCCTGGCGCAGCTGTCGCACGAGCCGCGGATCGCGGGCGTGATGGGTCTGCTCGCGGTGAGCTTCCTCTTCGTCACCGGCTCGGTGCTGCCGTACGCCCGGCTGACGCGGGAGCGCCGGCTCGCCGCGATCTCGGGGGCGGACCTCGCCGGCAACTTGGTCGGAGCGGTGATCGCGTTCGTACTCGCCCTCGACGGCGCGGGCGCTCTGAGCCTCGCCGTGCAATACGTCGCCCTCTATTTCGTCCGCGGATGTGTCCTGAACCTCCTGGCCTTCGTGCGCCCGAGCCTCGTCTTCCGGCCCTCGATGCTCAAGACGCACGTCTCGACCGGCAGCGCGCTGGTCTGCTGCCGACTCGTCGATTTCGCCGGCCGGTTCGTGGAGAACCTCGTCTTCGGCCGCTGCTTCGGTCCGGCCGCGCTCGGCACCTTCACCTTCGCCAACCAAGTGCCGCGCTTCGTCTGCGAGGCGGCGTCGGGCCCGCTCTGGGGCGCGCTCTACGCTCACGCCCTGCGCGAGGACGACGCGCATCTCGTCGCCCTGCACGCCAAGCTCATGTACATCCTCGGCCTGCTCCTCGCGCCCGTGGCCTTCCTCACAGCCGCCGTCGTGCCCGGGCTGATCCTGCGGACCCTCGGCCCCGCCTGGAGCGACGCCGCGACGATCCTGAGCATCCTGATCCCGTTCTACGCGCTGAGCACGGCGGCGAGTCAGGGGGGCGCCCTCCTGTTCGCCAGGGGCGAGGGCTGGACGGTGTTCCGCCTCTTGCTTCTCCTCGTCGTCGCGCGCGTGGCCGCGGTGCTGCCCGGCCCCTGGCTCGGGCCCTACGGCGTCGCCTGGGGCATCGGCGTCGCGCAGGTGCTTTTCGCCGGGCTGATGCTGCGGGCGCCAGGCCGGATCGGTCTGTCGCCGGGCGGGCCGCTGCTGCGGGCGATGCGGGCTCCCACGCTCGCCGGGCTCGTGGCCGGCCTCGCCTGCCACCTCGTCGTGCAGGGCGCCCCGACCGAGATCCCGCGCATCGCCCTCGGGCTCGCGGCCGGCTTCGTCAGCTACCTCGCCGTCCTGTTCCTGCTCGAGGGAAAGCGCCTGCGCGAGGATCTCGGCAGCATGCGGCGCCTGATGCGCCGATGAGGAACCGGCGGGGCGAGCCCCCGTGCAGGGCCACACCATCACAGGGACGTGTTCCGCAATGATCACCGCCGCCATCCTCGACGCCATCTGGCAGAGGCCCGCACTCTGGGAGAACCTGCGCGGACTCCTCCGCAGCGCGGGCTACGACACCACCGACTGGGTCCGCTCGGCGATGTACCGGGACTGCTTCGCCTTCATCCGCTCGCTCGGGCCGGAATCGCTCGACGTCCTGGAAATCTCCGGCGGCAACCAGTGGACGCGCGACCTCGCCTTTAAGAGCTACGAGAACACCGAGTACCCGGGCTTCGACATCTGCGCCGGGACGCTGCCGCGCCAGTTCGACCTGATCATCGCCGATCAGGTATTCGAGCACCTGCCCTGGCCCTATCGGGCCGGGCGCAACGTCTGGTCCATGCTCAGGCCCGGCGGGCACCTCGTCATCGCGACACCCTTCCTCGTGCGCGTCCACCGCGTGCCGATCGACTGCTCGCGCTGGACCCCGGACGGGCTGAGCTACCTGCTGCAGGAATGCGGCTTCGCCGCCCACGATATCCGTGCCCAGGCCTGGGGTAATCGCGCCTGCGTGGTCGGCAATTTCCGCACATGGCGTAAGCGCGGCTTCTTTGGCTCCCTCGCCAACGAGCCGGATTACCCCGTCATGGTCTGGGCCTTCGCCCGCAAGGCGCCGGATGCCGGGTGACGGGGCCCATCGTCGCGCGGCCGTCAGTCGTGCTTGATGTGGAGGTCGCCCTTTTCGACCCGGCGCGGATCCTTCCGCGATAGGCGCGCGACGTGGCGGACCAGAGCGAAGCCGACGAGGCCGGCGAAGTAGCCCACCTGAATCGCCACGAAGGCGTAGCCCAGCGTCGCCCAGCCGACGGTGCCGCTGCCGGTCACGGCGCCCATGAGGGCGAGGAGCGCGACGCTCCCCAGGGCGGTCAGGACGAAGCCGATTGCCGAGACGTAACGGGCGCAGACGCCGCCGAAGAGGGCAAAGAGCGCCCAGATCGTGATCGTTCCCATCACTCTTCCCCATGTCCCGGCACCGATCGACACCCCGATGCCGGTCGATGACCGCGGATGGTCCGATGATCGTCCCCGATGGCGCCGCGATGATGCCGCCGACCCGTGAATAAATCTTTCGCGCTGAGGCGCCACCTCTTCGGGCGGGCGGCACATAAGCGGGATCGACCGTACGGGGAGCCTGTCCTGCGGACCGGAACGCGAGGCCTGATTGAGCCTGTCAGCGGAAACGCCGTCGCGCCTACGAAGTTCAGGAGCGTGGATCGGGACGGAAGACCCGGCGGACGACCCGCTCACCCAGAACTTGGTAGAGGCGGTCGGGCAGGCCGTAGAGACCGAGCGCGCCGACGAACAGGACCGCCGCAATCCTCAGCAGAGTGCCCGGCTTCTCCTCGGGCTCGGCGCGGTCGTACCAGAGGGGGTCGAGATCCTGCATATGGAAGGGTCCTCCTCCGATGTCGGAGTTCCGAACGCTCCGAAGGCTTTCCTTAACCATGAAGCGTGCCAACCGGCGCCGGGCCGCTGATCTCCGGCGAGCCGGGAGGATTTGGTGAACAGCCGCTCAGACGGGCGGAGCCGTCCGCGGCTGAACCGCCTCCGCGAGCGCGGCGGCGTAGGCGTCGAGCAGGGCGTCGGTCCAACCCTCGGCGCTGTGACCGAGATCGGCGGTGCGGGTGAAGGCGTTTCGGCTCATCCGCTCGGTCAGCGCGTCGTCGCCCGCCAGCCGCGCCAGGGCGCCGGCGAGCGCCGCCCCGTCGCGCGGGTCACAGGCAAGGCCGGCCTCGCGGCTCACGATGTCGGCGGCCAGCAGCGCTTGGTCCGTCAGGATCACCGGCAGGCCGCTCCACAGGGCCTCGCCGGCCACGAGGCCGTAGGGCTCGGGGTAGCGCGAGGGCATGATCAGCGCGCGGGCGTCGCGGACGAACTGCGCCACCGCCTCGGACGGCTGGCGGCCGGCGAAGTGCACCTCGGGATGCGCGCGACGCAGCGTCTCGAGGAGCGGCCCGTCGCCGATCACCATCAGGGGCACGCCCGCCGCCCGCGCGGCCCGCGCCGCGAGGTCGGGTCCCTTCTCCTCGTTCAGCCGTCCGACGAAGACGAAGGCGCGGTTGCGCTCGGCCGCGATGCGGGTCGCACTCCAGGGATTGATCGGGTTCGGGACCGTGGTGATCGCCGCCTCCGGCACACCGCCGCGGACCAGCAGCGGCCGCATGGCCGCATGGATGGCCAGGACACGCGGCGCCGCCTCCCGGTAGCGCAGGGTGCGCGCCTGCACCGCCTGCCGGGCCACCCGCCAGAGCTTGTGCGCGTAGCTGCGGCGGTCGCACTGCGCCGTGACGCAGGCGAGGCCGAGCGGCACGTGCGGGCAGGCCTTGCCCTGCCGGAAGAGCGCGTAGGCCCCGTTCGGGCAGGTGAGGAAGAAGTCGTGCGTGCTCACGAACAGCCGCTCGCGCACCGGCTCGAGGGCGCGGAACACCGAGGGCGACAGGATCTGGCTCCAGGTGTGGAGATGGTAGACCGTGCCGGGATCGTCGTGTCGGATCAGGTCGCCGACGAGATCGAGGGTGGCCGGGTTGTAGAGGCCGCGGCGCAGGCTCGCCAGCGCGTCCGCCTCGAGGAGCCGCCTGCCGCCGAGCGCGTGCACCGGGATGCCGGCCTCCGCAAGGGCGGGATTCTCGCCCGCATCGCCAGTAAGGTAGGTGACCGGGATGCCGCGCGCGCGCAGGAGGCGCGCGCTCAGCAGCGCGAGCCCGGTGGCGCCCCCGAAAGCAAGGGATCGGTCGTTGATCACGACGACGCGGCTCGGCACGGGGCCCGGGACCGGCCTCGTCCGGCGCGTCGGCAGGGCCCCCTCCGCGCGCGAAATTGCGGCGGCTGCCGGGATGCCGTTCATGCGCGCGCCTCGCGGGGGATCGCGGCGGCGGCGCCGGTGCCCGTCATCAGGGCCTCGGCGAGGACGGCGACATCGGCGCGCGCGCCGTCGAGGATCGCGCCGTGGCGGCGGCGGTCGAGCCCCTCGCGCAGGCCGCGCTCGGCCAGCGCCAGCACGGTCTCGGTCGCCTCGCGGCCCGCGGTGCGGACGTAGTCGCGGCGCCCGACGAGGTCGAAGAAGCTCGTCAGCTTGCGGTCCCAGGTGAAGCCGATCTGCGGGATGCCGTAGGAATAGGCCGCGACGTTGGCATGCAGGCGATGAGCCATCAGCAGGTCGAGCCCCGACACGAAGGTCGCGAGCTCTGTCGGGTTGCGGAAGCGCGGCGCGAAGGTGATGGCGGATCCACCGGCCGGCGCCGGGGCGGCCTCGGCCAGGACCGGTCGCAGGCGGCGCAGATAGGTCTCGTCCTCCGGGGAGCCGTTCGTAAAGACGTCGACAGACCAGCCCCGCGCGAGGCAGCCGCGGACCAGGGCGGCGTACCACGCGGTCAGGTCGCGCCCGCGCACCGCCGCCTCGTCTGCATGGTAGCGCAGCGTGGTCGGATGGGTGAGGCCGAGGCCGATTCGCGGCGCCGTGCCCGGGCGGACCACCTGCGGCACGTGCCGGGCGACCAAAAGACCGGGATCGTGTGCCACCCGCGCGCGGGGCACGCCGGAGGCCGCGAGCCGCCGGTTCCAGATCTCGGCCGAGCGTGCGTCGCGGACCGAGGCGTCGAGGATGCGCATGCCGGACAGCGCCCGCCGGAACAGGGCGGCCCCGGCCTCGGACCAGTTGTCGGCCGCACCGACGGCGAACACTGCGGCCGGAATGCCGGCCGCGCGCAGCTCGCCCCAGGCGGCGTCGATCTTCAGGGGAAAGTTGAGGTCGGCGTCGCTGAACAGGTTGCCGCCGCCGGTCACCGCCGCGTCGATGCCCGCCAGCCGTGAGCGCCAGACGGGGCGGAGATGGTTCAGGGAGCGGCCCAGCAGCGCCCGGGCGAGGCTGTGGCGCAGGGGGGCGGGGCTGCTCTGGAGCAGGCTCAGCGCCGTGCCCCGCAAGCGCCTTCCCGCGACATAATCCGTGCGGCCCGCGAGGTCGAAGGCCTCCACGGTGAGGCCGGGAACGGTGCGCACGAGTTCCGCTTCGAGGCATTCCGAGAGCAGACCATCGCCAAGGTTCGGGCTGTACTTGACGTTGAAAAGGCCGACGCGCAGTTCACCCGCCGATCTCCGCGCGCGCGCCTGGTCCGGACTATGCTGATGCACGAGCGCGCCTCCAGGCTCTGCGGGACCGCGGCGAATCGTTGAGGACGATCCCCAGCACGCGGCAATTGGCCGACCGCAAGTCGCGGATTGCGTCGCGGAGTTGATCGAGCGTCGTCCGGTCGCGGCTGGCGACAAGAACGATTCCGGTCAGCATGTGGCCAATCGCCTGCGCGTCGGAGGAGGCATCGAGCGGCGGCAGATCCAGGATGGAATCCCGCCGGCCCTGGTGCCGCTCCAGTGCCGCGCGCATCGCATGCGTCCCGAGGAAAGCGTTCGGGTCGGCCGGCCGCCCGGCCGCCACGGCGGGCACGAAGCTGAGCGATGGTGACAGCGCGATCTCCGGCAGGTCAGCGCCGACGGCGGGCGAGAGCACGAGGCTGTCGAGCCCAGCCGTCGCCCGCGGCGCGAAGCGATGGGTCAGTTCGGGATCCTGCAGGTTGGCGTCCACGAGCGCCACGCGATCGCTCGATGTGGCAAGCAGAAATGCGAGGTTGGCGCCGAGCGTGCTGCACCCCGCCTCCTTCTGGCAGGCGACGAGTCCGACCGTGCTATGGCGGACCTCGTCTCCCCCGGCGAAGAGGACGGTGCGCAGAAGGCGGAGCGCGAGCGCGAACTCGGAAGCCGGCCGGTCCAGCGCGGTGGTCTCGGTGAGGCGCCCGCCCTCGAAGCGGGGGACGAGGTAGCAATCGACGCCGAGCATGCTGCGGATCTGGGCCGGCGAGCGCACGGTGCGATCGAAGCTGTGCAGCACCGCGATGCAACCGACGCCGCTGACGAGGCCGAACGAGGCCGCGAGCAAGAGGATCAGCTTGGTCTGCGGATAAGCGGCCGCGAGCGGCCGCAGGGCCGCGCCGACGATGCGCGCGTCCGAATCCGGGAACTGGAAGTCGGTGATCACGCCCGTGGCGACCGCCTCGTCGGCGGCCTTCTTCTCGGCCTGTATCAGGGCGATCCGTCCTTGCAAGAACTCGGTGCCGCGCTGGTCGGAGGCGGCGCGGACGAGGACTTGATCGCGGATATAGGCCGCTGCGATCGCGTTCGTGAGGCGGGCGGCGTCCTGCGGCGTCAGGCCCCGGAAGGACACTTCGAGGACGTAGGATTGCCCGAGCCGCTTGACCTGGACGCGCTCGGCGAAGTTCTGGAAGGCCATCTCACGGGCGCGCGCCGCCGCCTCCTCGGGCGGGAGTGGGCGTGCAGCGAGGAAGGGGAGCAGAGGCGGGAGCCGGGCGGCGGTTCGGTCGATCAGGCCGGGCCCCTTGGCCGCGTAGGCCGGGTCCGCATCGATGCCGAGCGTATCGAACACGTAGCGCAGATTGCGCGCCGAGCGGATGACCTGCACCTGGCTCTCTGCTTGGGCGCTGTCGAGGGTTGGGGCGGTCGCGGCCGCCGCCGCCGCCGCATCGGCGCCCGGCGGCAGGCGCACCCGCGGCTCCAGCGCGATCTGGGCTGCGGCAACGAATTCAGGCTGGGCAAGCAGCACGTGGGTGATGCCGGCGGCGACGCAGAACAGGATCCACAGCACGAGTACCAGGGCCCGGCGCCGGACCGCTGCGATCAGGTCGCCGATCAACGTGGCTCCGGAATCGCGCCCGGCCTCGCACAGGTCGATATGATCGCGCCCGGGAAGAGAGCCCTCATGCGCACCGGCCGGGCGAACGATCAGCGAGGTGTAGTTCATAGGGAGGCGGCCCGTTCCGGAGTCAGGCGCAGGCGCAACAGGTCGAGCGCGGCGATAAGGTTTCCGACGAGGCGCCCGCGGCGATCCACGTAGGGTTCGGGCTTGGCG
>Ga0233425_10003443_pt1 | contig 28659 bp, 26 predicted proteins | sample Watercolumn_Towu_2_FD_181712 | JGI IMG/M metagenome (GOLD analysis project Ga0233425, IMG submission 181712) | Freshwater microbial communities from Lake Towuti, South Sulawesi, Indonesia - Watercolumn_Towuti2014_140_MG | ecosystem: Environmental > Aquatic > Freshwater > Lake | place...
CATTTTCTCTTCTTTTCGGTCAATCTTGTCATAAATATCACCGAAAAGAAGGAAAAAATCAGCAATTTAAGAAGTGTGAACTGAATTCGGAATTGAACAGCCCGAAGTAGTTTACGAAACATTTTTAAATCACTGAACAAATATATATTCTCACGGGCTTGTGGTCTAGCGGCTATGACGCCACCTCGACAAAGCATTTCGAAGTGGTGGAGGTCCCCAGTTCGAAACCATACAAGGATGCAGAATCCTTTCTGGAGAATGTCTGGGCAGGCCCATTAGTGCAAAAAAGAGGTGATTTTTTGATAAAAAACAGCAGGCATAGGCAAGTATTTTTCTATGCAACATTCATAATCCTCATTCTCCTTTCAGCTTATTTTATCTTCCCGTTTATAAAATCAGTGCTTGTCGCCATGATGCTGTCCTTTGTCTTCTTCCCGCTCTACAAAAGAATCAACATCAGATTCAACAGCCCGCGCATTTCAGCAACAATCGTAACACTGATAGTCCTGCTGATTTTCCTCGTGCCTTTTACCTTTGTCGTGAATGAAATAGTCACTGAATCAACAGTGACATTTATCGTTCTTAAACAAAAAATTCTGGCTCCGCAGGAGACATGCACCGGCGGAAGCATGTGCAAGATGGTTGAGTGGTTTGAAAACTTCATAAAAGACCCGAAAATCAAGTTTTACTTAAACAGCTCAATTGAAAAATTCATGAACTTCGTAACTGAGGAGGTGTCAACCTTCATTGTCTCGCTTCCAAAAGCAGTCCTCAACATTTTCATCGCATTTGTATCATTCTTTTATTTTCTGAAAGACGGCGAATACCTCATAAAAAAAATTGAGGAAGTTCTTCCAATCAGAAAAGAAAACAGGGAACACCTGTTTGAACGATTTACGCGGATAAGCAAAGCAATTGTCTTCGGCTACATGATAACAGCGCTCATACAGGGCGCGACTGCGCTTCTCGGTTTTTATCTGGTAAACCTCTTCTTCTCTCCAGAAAGCGGTGTAATGCTTATTTCAACACCTCTTTTATGGGCGATCATCCTTGCGCTTCTTTCAATGATACCAATAATCGGCTCAGGATTTGTCTGGGTGCCGATTTCAGCAGTAATAACAATAAGAGGGTATCTTGACAACGACACATCAGCAATAGCCGGCGGAATATTCCTGTTCTTTTACGGGCTGATATTAATCTCAAACATTGATAATGTGGTCAGGCCCCTCCTTTCAGGAAGAAGGGCAAAAGTCCACCAGCTGGTTGTTTTCCTCGGCATTTTCGGAGGGCTTGCAACAATCGGAATAGTGGGCATTTTTGTCGGGCCTCTCGTCCTTGCGCTTCTTCTTAGCTACATACAATTTTATGAGAGAGACGCCATATGATTGAACTTAAAGTCAAGGATGTTGACATTTCTTCAGGAGGAGCCATGATTGCCCTCCTTAACTTTCATGACGCAAAAAAATTTGACCTGCACCACGGAGATAGAATTGGAATAATTTACGGAAACAAACATGTACAGGCAATAATTGACATTGCAGAAAGCGAAACTGCAGCGCCTGAAGGAAGCATCGGCCTGTTTGAAGAAGTTCTTGCTGAACTTGGAATACGAAACGGCTATAAAGTAAAAATAGCAATTGAGCCGAAGCCAGTTTCAGTCCACTATATAAAAGAAAAGCTTAACGGCTTAAAATTAAGCTATGAAAAAATCAAAAGCATAATATCTGATGTTGTTGAAGGAAAACTTTCAGATATTGAGCTGACATATTTTGTAAGCTCAGCGGCAATCAGAGGGCTTGACTACAAGGAAACAGTTTCGCTTACAAGAGCAATCATTGAAACAGGCGAAACACTAAGCCTCAGAGGAAAAGTTATTGCAGACAAGCACTGCACCGGCGGAGTTGCAGGCAACAGGACAACAATGATTGTAGTCCCAATAATCACCGCCTTCGGAATGAAAATGCCAAAAACAAGCTCAAGAGCAATAACCTCCCCGGCCGGAACAGCAGACACAATGGAAGTCCTTGCCCCAGTCTCATTAAAGAAAAGCAGGATGGAGCGAATTGTGAAAAAAACAGGAGGCTGCATTGTCTGGGGCGGAGCAGTCAACCTGGCGCCTGCAGACGACAAACTGATAAAAGTCAGAAGCCCAATGAGAATTGACGCAGAATCACAGCTCCTTTCGTCAATCCTTGCAAAGAAAAAGAGCGTCGGCGCAACGCATGTCCTCATTGACATACCCATCGGGGGGGAGACAAAGATACCTGACAAAAAAGAAGGAAACCGCATTGGAAAAGAATTCATAAAAATCGGAAAAGGGCTTGGAATGAAAATTGAATACATTTTAAGCAATGGAAACGAGCCGATAGGCAACGGCATCGGGCCGGCGCTTGAAGCAAAAGATGTCCTTAAAGTCCTGCAAAGGTCAGACACCATGCCCTTTGATTTGGAAAAAAAATCAGTCATGCTTGCCGGCAGAATTTTTGAAATGGCCGGAAAATGCAAGAGAGGCCGGGGCGAAAAGACTGCGCGGGAGATTCTTGACTCAGGCAGAGCGATGAAGAAAATGAGAGAAATCATAAAAGAACAAGGAGGAAATCCTGATGTCAAGTCATCAGACATAAAAGTAGGAAAAGTCATTTATGATTATACAGCAAAAAAATCAGGCATTGTCAGGGATGTCAAAAACAATGTTGTCTCAAACACCGCAAGATTTGCGGGAGCACCGGTTGACAAAGAAGCAGGAATATACCTTTATGTCCATGAAGGTGACAGAGTTAAAAAAGGCGACAAGCTGATAACAATCCACGCAAACAGCGAAGAAAAGCTCAAGTTCGCAAAAAACTTTCTCATCAAATCAGAAGGAGTTGAAGTCCGATAGTCACTGCTTCCTAAACCGCCCGCTATACTTTGCCTTCCCCCTGCATTCTTCAAGTATAAGCTGGCATATTTTAACTCCCGGATAAATCTTTAAAGGCTTGTCTCCCGCATTAAATATTTCAAGAACCTGCCTGTTTGAAACCCCCGGACAAATAAAAGGGGCAGTAACATGGCTCATAAGCCCAACTCTTGCAAAGCGCGACCTTGACTGAAGCCAGCCGCACAAATTATCAGGAAGAGTTATCTTTTCCTTTGTTATTCCGAGAACAAGCTCCCCCCTGCCAAGAATGTATCCTTTTTTTATTCCCTGAAGCCGGGTAAACTTTTTGTAGTCAACGCTTTCTTTCGCCTCAACAGGCCTCAGCGAATTTTTGAAAATTCTTATGGAACTGCCGAGAGAAAGGTCAACTGACGCCGGACCAACAGCGCTCCTGTCAAAAGGGCTTATTTTTATCCTTCCCAAGCACATTTCTTTGATTATCTCATCATGCGTTAAAATCATAATACAGCAAAGAAAAAAGAAGTATATAAATCTATTGATGCCTGCTTTAGGCCTTATGAACTAGTTCAGCATCTCAAAGAAAGCATCAAACACCTGCTTATTTGTTGTGAACTGATGAAATTTCATTCCAAGCCCGGAGCATACACGCATTATTTCAGAGCTGTGCGAGCCCAGGCGGGCTATAAATTCATTCTGAGCCCTCTTTGAAATATATGTCCTCAGCTTAAGCCCGCTTTCTGAATCAACGAGAATAAAATCGCCGTCAAGAGGCATCTCTTTCTCATCTCTGTCAAGAACCTGAACAAGCTTTATTGTATGGCTCTTTCCAAGAAGCTTAAGAGCTTCCCCTATCACTTCACTATTCATCATCCAGTCAGAAATTATAACAATAAAAGACTTTGAGCGCAACGACTTCTTATACATTTTAAGCGCATCATAAAGATTTGAGCGTCCAGACGGCTTTATTGAATTAATATGGCTGAGCATTGAGAGAATCTGGCTTCTGCCTCTTGAACCCTTAAAAACAGAAACAGAATCAGAGAATGTCGAAAAGCTTATCTTCTCGTTGTTCTTCATCGCAAGAAAAGCAAAGCCAAGCCCGAGCTTGCCTGCGAACTCAAACTTGTTGTTATAAGCCATGCTTGCTGAAGAGTCAATCAAGATATGAACATTTAGGTTTCTTTCTTCTTCAAACTGCTTCACATAAAGGTCGTCTGTTCTCGCAAAGACCCGCCAGTCAATCGCCTTAAAATTATCGCCCACGGAATACATCCTGTGGTCCCTGAAAATCGTCCCAGCTCCCGAATACGCAGACTTGCGCTCTCCGGTATACTTTGAAGTAACTCGCTTATTTATGATTAAGTTAAACTTCTGTATCTCATTAAGGAAAGCGGAATCAATCATGTTCTTACTTTATCAGCTTTCTTATTGCGTCATCAACTTTCAATCCCTGCCTTTCAGCCTCAAAACTCAGCACAACCCTGTGCCTGAGCACAGGAAGAGCCATTATCTTTATGTCATCACTGCTGACATGATTCCTGCCCTCTATCAAAGCCCTTGCCTTTGAGGCAAGAATAAGCGCCATTGAAGCTCTCGGCGACGCGCCGTAAAGAAACAGCTCCTTGTTCTTTCTTGTAGCAACAATCAGCTTCACCGCCGCGGCCCGAAGGTCGTCAGCTATCGGCATATTTTTTGCAAGCTCCTGAAGCTTAATCAGGCGCTCCTTGTCAACCACCTTTTTAGGCTCGTGAACCTCAACATTTTCAGTATATCTTTTCACTATCTCAAGCTCATCTTTCTCGTCAGGATAATCAACATTTATTTTAAGCAAAAACCTGTCTGCCTGCGCCTCAGGAAGAGGATAAGTCCCCTCCTGCTCTATCGGATTTTGGGTTGCAAGAACAAAAAAAGGCTCGTCAAGCTTAAATGTTGAATTGCCGACTGTAACCTGCTTTTCCTGCATCGCCTCAAGAAATGCCGACTGAGACTTGGGCGTCGCCCTGTTTATCTCATCAGCAAGAACAATATTGGCGAATATCGGGCCGGGCTGGAACTTAAATTCTCTCCTGCCTTTTTCCTCACTTATTATATATGTCCCGGTTATGTCTGAAGGCATAAGATCAGGGGTATTTTGTATTCTTGAAAACTTCATGCTCATCGTTTTTGCAAGCGCATTTATTGTAAGCGTCTTTGCAAGCCCGGGATATCCTTCAAGGAGTGCATTGCCGTTGCAAAGCAGAGCAATCATCACCTGCTCAATCAGCTCCTCCTGACCCACAACAATCTTGTGAATTTCCTTAATCACTGCATCAAATACCTCTTTATGGTGCGCCGCCATTTTTTTTAATCCTCCTTTAGCTTTCTGCAAGTTTTTTAAAATACCTTCTGACTATCTCCTGCCTTTTTACAGGAATCTTCTCCTCAAAACCATAAGTTGTTTCTGCCTTAACCTCATCCTCAAACGGCTTTTCTGCAAAATCTTTCCGTTCAGGCGCTGTAAAGTCATTAACATCAACCTCAAAATCCGTTGGGTTAATTGCTATATTAATTTTTTCATTTCCAAGCTGAATAACCTCTGAACTTCCGAAAATCTCTCCGCCGGACTGCTCTCCGGCGGCTATCCCCGCAGTAAGGGCAAGCTTCTTAAACTTCATCATTAGGTCATTCTTTGAATTAACAACATTCATCTTCTCGCCGGCATCAGCGCCTATTTTCGCGCTCAAGTCAAGAATAAAATCATGAGTATAGCCTATAACCTCACCAACACCGGGTATTCTGATATTAAGCGATGCAAGAAGAATTATCGTAAAAGAAAGCATAAAAATGTAAAGCATCCGCGACATAACTTTTCTAAAATCAATAAAATCACCCAAATCAACATATTTCTTAACCTTGCCACCCGCCTCTGCTTTAAGCGCTTCTATCAGCTCATTATCTTTGCTTAAATTGTCATTCACAGTTCTAAGCTCCTCATACATCTGCGGATATTTTTCCTCAACAACAAGAAGCGCGCCCTTCTTTGATTTTGCCACCATTTCAGTTATGAAAAAAAGCAGGGCCGCAATTGCGGATATTGCGGCAGGGCTCACTGATAAAAGCATTAAAATAAGATAGCACACAAGGAAAAAAGACGAAGCGCCGAGAAAACTGCCAAAAACCCTTTCCTTGTAAATACCGAACTTTACTGAATTAACCATCTTTCTTGCATTCATCAGGACACTCCCTTCAAGTCATCAACAAGCTGATTTATGTCATCAAACAAGCTGTCAACATCACCGCTTGAAAGATTTGACCGGTCATTAATATCATCCATCAAATCATTAACCGCAGCCTCCATATCCTCAGAAATACTTTTTGCCTTGCCCTTCACAGAATCAAGCTCAGCGGACTTTTCTGAAAGCACTGCTTTTGTAAGCTCAAGGTCATCCTTGGCTGTTGAAAGCTCACTTTTTGCGGTATTAAGCTCGCCCTCAACCTGCTCTTTTTCATCGGACAATGAAGTATACATCTCCCCGAGCTTTTCCTTATCCTTAGTCTTTCTTGTTAGCTCATAGCTTGTTTCATTAAGCTTTCTCTCCCTTTCCTGAAGGTTTGCTATGGCACTGCTGTACTCATTAACCTTTTCATAATATTTTGTTGAAACATCCCTAAAAGAAGATTCATAATACGCAGTCAGGCTGAGCCCATAGCCGACCAGCACAACCACAAGAATCAACAAAAGCAGATTTATATTTTTTTTAAGGTAGCCCATTTTTATCACCTATTCTTTTTTTGCCTGTCTTCTCACAAAAATTTCAGCCAAAAACAATGCAATTGCAAAAGGAAGCATAAACTGCCTGAAATAATTCCTGTCTTCAACAATCTTTTCACTGTCCTTTTTTATTTTTTCTATTATTTCACCGGGCTCTTCAGGAGAAAGCATCTCACCGCCTGTAATTTCAACAAGCTCCCCAAGCTCAGGATTAACGCCGATGTCCTTGTATTCCCTCGGATAATTAACAGCAAACTGCTCGCCAAGAACTGAAAAAAAGCCCTTTGCGTCAGGAATCATTGAGCCGGAATAAACATTGCTGTCTGTTTCAGTAAGTTGAACATCTTCTATAACCGGCGTTTTATCAGAATAAACCTTAAACTCAAGCTCATCCATAATAAAGCCGTCATCAACACTCACTCTGATACTCTGCTTTCTCCTCGGGTCGCCGACGGCCCAGTTTGAAGCCCGCGAAATCAGCCTTGAACTGCCCTCCTTAAGAAGAGAGCCGGCCCAGTATTCACCGCCGTCAGTTGAGAGAGAAACAACCCTGCCGAGGCCGAACCGCCAGACCGCAAGAACCGGAAGACCGCCCGTTGTTGAAGCAAGAAGCTGGGCAGAAGACTTCGGAACCACCTGATTATAGCCGTATATTTTTCCGTCAATTTCAAGGCCTTTTGTGATAAAATGGCTCTGGCTCAGCGGAATAACCTTCCATTCCTTTATGTCATCGCTTCTCTCCTCGCCGAAAATAAGCCCGAGCTGGTTTACTGCGTCAGCCTTAAGATAAGCGCCACCTCCGGCAAATGCGAGCTCGCCCATAAACGCCTCATCAGTTCCGGGGCCGACACCGACAGCATAAACCCGTGCACCGCCTGCTTTTATGTGCCTTGCAAGCTCAAGCACAGTCTCAGGATTTTTTGTTTTTCCATCAGAAATAACAACTATGTTCTTGTTGCCTTCAGCAAGCAAAAGCTGGTCATTTGCAGACGCCAGCCCTGTTTCAAGATATGTCCCGCCAGTGTCTTTAAGCGAGGATATTTTTTTCGGCGTGTCAAGCTGGCCCTCAACCTTTGAAAGTTCAGACAAAATGTGAGCTTCATTATTGAATGCTATAACACTAAGATAATCATCAGGCGCAAGCTGGTTGAAAATAGAAAGCGCCTGAGCCTTCTCAACATCAACGACACTGCCGGACATTGCACCAAGCCCGGTGCTTAACGAAATATCGACAACAAGCACAATATTCAAGTTTGTTATGTTTTCAGCACTCGGCGAGCCGACTTTTACAGGAAGAAGAGACTGAAACTGCGAGGTTTCATAACCACCGTAATCATAAGAGCTTTTTCCGCCGATGACAAAAAGCCCGTTGCCTTCAAGGACATAATTAGTTAGCAGCTCAGTTTTCTTGTCAACTGCCGAAGCAGGAACATCATCAAGAATAACCCCGAAATAACTGCCGAGCTCATCAGGAATCTCCTGAACTGCATCAAGCTCATACATCTCCTGAAATATTTTTTTAACCGGCGATTCTTTTGATGAGACAAAAAGCACTTTCGGCTTTTCAAGAGAGCTGACAACCTTGTAAAACAGGTTATTTTCACCATTATAATCTGCTGTTTTCAGCTCTGCCTGCATCTTGTGAAAACCGCCATCAAGAGAAAGCTTCAGCTCCTCAGAAGCAGGCCCGCTCCCAGAAAATGAAAGCATCTCTTTTCCATCAACAGCAAGCGATGCGGTGTAATCCTTTTTTCCAGAGCCTTTCACCACAAGATAAAAGCTATTCTCAAGCCCGCTCAGCACAAATTTCGGGCCCTCTATTGACACAGAAAAATCAGTTTCTTTAGGCGAAAGCTGAACAGCATTAACTGTTGAATTCATAAACGCCGCAAGCTTCATAATGTCGCCGAGCTCTTTTCCGGAATTTGAATTGCCGTCGGTAACCAGAAGAATATTGTCATTGCCGAGCATCCTGCTTAAAATTGCGCTTCCTATGGGGCTTTTAAACCCGTCTGCAATAATCACCGGGCTCACCCCGTCAAGCCCGCTGAGAGAACTTACCAAAGATTCAGTATCGTCTTCAAAAAGCTCCATTGACTTTGAGCGGTCAATCAAAACATTAACGGTTGTATCGCCTTTCTCAACACGCGTTGTGGATGTATAAGGAGCTGAAAGAACAAGTATCAACAAAGAAAAGATTATCATTCTTGAGAAGAACACAAAAATCCTCAGCCGCTTTTTCTTAAAACCCTCAACAAAATCATGGTGAATAAGAAGAGCCAAAACAATTATCATCACAGGAATAAAAAGCAAAAATGAGGGGTTTTCAAACTCAATCATAAGTCGCCCCTCCACTTGATTATCACAAGCTCAATGAAAACAACAACCAATGCAATGAACGCCAGCTCTTTTGAAATGTCTTTTTCTGCGGACTTTGAAGAGGCGCTTCCGCCAAGCCTGATGCCTGACTCAACCTGCGCCTTTGTGTTGATGTTTGACTCAGCAAAATCTTCAAGGTTCACTCCGATAGAAACATTATCAAGCGTGTAAAAACCAATCTTATTAAGCACCGCCTTATTTGAAGAAATAACGCCTTCAGGCGTTTCTATCTCCTGAAACGCCACAGGAAGAACCGCCCCGCTTTTGAAATTCAGCTCGTAATCCTCCTCTTGAGGGAAATAATAATCAATCAGATAACTCCAGAAGAGAGGATATTCCGGAGTGCTCTTGAAATCAGCGCTCTCAAGAATCCCGAAAAACAGGACATTGCCTTCACCTGCTTTTTTGTTGCAGACAACTGTTTCGTTGCTTTCAGCCACAACCCACCTTTCGCAGTTCTCTCCAGAGGTTATAAAATACTCAGGCGCCTCGCCGAACTCAATATCTGAAGTCGCCTTATTGTTAATATTCTTAATCAGCTTCGTCCTACCCTCCTTTCCATCAATATTAATGAGCTCAAGCTTTTTGTAATCAATAGAGCCGGAATCTGGCTGGGCGTTTATTACAACAGAAGAGCCGAGCTCTGCTTTTTTAAGAAGGTCATAGAAAGCAGAAGGAAGAAGCTTTCCTTTGTCAATGTCTTTAACAATGTACAACTGATAATTTTCTTCAAGCGGAATAACTGGAAGGATAGTGGTCTTTATTTCAAGCTTGTTCGTTGACTCAAGAGCGGCTTTAAGAAAATCTTTGCCTTCATTATTCGTTATGTAAAGCGTATTTATCCTTTTCTTCTCAGGCAGGCTTACAAAAGCAAAATTATCAGGAGCAAAGCCGTCCCGTATATCAAGCACAAACTCATTTTTTCCAGGCGCAATATCAAAATAAACTTCTTTAATCCCCTCAGGCTCAATAACAACCTCTTTTGATGAAGAATTTGATTTTATTGAAAACTTAACCGCCTCAGAATTAAAGTTTTTAACCTTAAGCCGGACATTTTCTGCAACACCCACATCAATTATGCCTATATTGCTGACCGGCTCATTAAAAACTTCATAATGCACCGCCATCCCCTTTGAAGAAAGCTGTTTCTTAGCTATAACCGGCTCCTTCTGCGATGCAAAATCCGAAAGAATGTAAACACCCCCCTCTGAAAGAGCCATCGCCTGAAACATAGCATCCTCAAGGTTTGAAGCTGTTTCAGAAGGCCGGACATTTTTAAGCAGTTCAACAGCCCGTTCAGAGCTTCCTTTATCAAGAAGAGTAATCGGAATGTTTTCAGCAAGAATCAGTGAGACCTTTTTTTTATCTTTTACTATATCTTCAGCGCGCTTAACCGCTTCATCAAACCTTGTTGAACCGCCGTAAACCGCCTGCATGCTCGCGCTTGAATCAAGAATAATAACAACCTGCTCTTCAGTCTGGTTGCCCGGCATTTTAAGGACCGGCGTCGCCGAAGAAAAACCAAGAAGAGCTATAGCACCAAACTGAAGAAACAAAAGAAGATTGGCCAGAATGCGCCTCAAAAAGGCAGTCCGCTTCTTTATTTCATTATCCTTGACAAAAAACATAAGCGATGAAAAAACAAGCTTTTTCGGCCTGCGCGAGAAAAGATAAAATATTATCAAAGGTATAAGAAATGCAAGCGACCAGAGAGCGAGAGTATTCCTGAATGGCATGCGCTTATTCTTACACTACTTGTTTATAAACTTTCTGATGACTGAGCACAGCAGTATAGCAATAATCTTTATAAACAACCAATAGTTACCAAGCTCATAATCCATGGGGGATAAAAAAATGAAGAAAGCACTGACATTTTTATTTTTGGCTGTTCTCTCCTGCTTTTTTCTTGCAGGATGCGGGCAGGACACAGAATACACAGATTTTACAACAGGAAACGCTGTTGTGACAGCACCAACGCAGATACAGAACAACAGCCAGATAAATACTGCAGGCCAGACAAACACACAAAACACCCAGCCAAACAACACAGAAACACCTGAAGAAGAGGAAGAAGAAGCGCCTGTTTCAGAAGAAAAAAATGAAAGCAGAAAAGACGCAAGGCCTTTCTCTGAAAAACTTGCAGATTACATTAAAAATGAGAATGTAAACATTTTTGACCTTTATGACTGCGAACGTGGAATAGTTGAATACACTCAAGACCAAAGATACGCAATTGAAGACAGCATAGACGACAAAGAAACAGAAATAGACGACCAAGACATAACAATTGATGATGCAGAACAGGAAGTTAAAGACCTTACAGCAGAGCTAAGGGAGATTGAAAAAAAGGTTGAAGAAATAAAAACAAGAAAAAACAATGAGACATACTGGAACAGCCTTTCAGACTCGCAGAAAGACAGCTTAAACAAGGATTTAAAAGATGCTGAAACAGATGTTGATGACCAAAAAGATGATATTGACAATGCTGAAGATGACCAAAAAGATGAAGAAGACTACAAACGCGACCTTGAAGACGAGCTTGACACTCTTAATGACGAGCTTGATGACACTGAAAAGGCAGAGACAAAAATAGACAATTACTGCTCATACCTCATGTCAACACAAGGAAAAAATACAGTAATCGTAACCAGCAGAGAGCAATGCGATGACTTAATCTCTGAAATAAAAGACGACATAGACAACCAGGAAGAAGACATAAATGATGCAAAAGACGATGTAAGAGACGCAGAAAGCGACCTTGAAGATGAAGAAACTCTAAAAAAAGAGATGGACAGCCGGCTGAGAGACCTTAAAAGCAACCTTTCAGACATAAAAGCGATAAATTCATCAGACTCAAGAATATCATATCTTGAAACGCAGATAAGCGACCTTGAAGACGACATAGACAGCCAGAAAGAAGATGTAGACGATGCACAAACAGAAGTGGACGACAGGGAAGCAGACCAGAGAGACCTTGAAAGAGAGCTTACACAGCTCAAAAGAAAATTAAGCGACACAAGGTCAGCATGCACAAAAATTTAGTTTTTATTATTTTTGTTTAAGTACTTAATAATTCCAAGAATAGCTTTAACGCCCTCTCCAGCAGCAACAATAACCTGCTTTTCAGGAACAGAAGTGGCGTCGCCGGCAGCAAAAATCCCTTTAACAGAAGCCATGTTTGAAATGCCCTCGTTTTCATGAATGATTATCTCACCCCAGCGGTTCTTTTTTGTAAGCTTATCAAAACCCACAGCCGGCTCGCTTCCCACCTCAATAAAAACGCCTTCCGCCTTAAGAGACTTTTCAACACCTGACTCGCCATATTTTATTCCTTCAAGAAGAGCGCCGCCGAAAAAAGATTTTGCTTCCGCATTATAAATAACTTTTATCTTTTTGCTCTTCAAAACACCATTCAAAAGCCCGCTCTCCCCAAAAAGAGCAGATTTTATGGTCAGAATAAAAACTTTTTTTGCATAGCCTGCAAGAAGGAGTGCGGCATCCATTGCAGAATTTCCTCCTCCAATAACCGCAACAACCCTGCCGGAAAAAACAGGCCCGTCGCAGACAGCACAATAAAAAACGCCTTTGCCCGAATATTTTTCTTCACCCTCAATATTCAGCTTTCTCGGCTTCTTGCCGGAAGCTATAAGAACTGTTCTTGCTTCATAATCTTTTCCTGCAGAAACAACAAAAAAATCTTTCCTCTTCTTTATGCTCTCAACTCTGCCCAAGATTATTTTAGCGCCATTTGACACCGCCTGCTTTTCAAAAGCACGCGCAAGGCCAATGCCTGATATTGAGCCGAAACCAGGATAATTCCTGACATCACTGCTCCAAGCCATCTGCCCGCCGACTGCTTCAGCAATAACAATAAACTTCAAGTTCTGGCGCGCAGCATAAACTGAGGCAGACATTGCAGAAGGACCTCCCCCGATAATTATTGTGTCATACATTCTTTCTGCACCTGCACACACCCTTCACACACCGGCAATGATAGCACACCTCTTCAAGATGAGCCCCGCAGGTGAGGCATTTTTTAATCTTGTGAACTGTCCTGTATCCGCAAGTCCCGCATTCATAGAACTTTTTTGTGAATAAGCGCTTTAGCATGTCAAAACAATTAGAAAGGAAGTATTTAAATGTTGCCAAAAAGAAACCTTTTTAAGCGAGCTGTTATTGTTTTCCTCTTAATGCGAGGGTAGCAAAGCCTGGTCAAATGCGCAGGACTTAAGTCCATAATGGAATACTTGCCATGAAGCAGGATATCCTGTTCCTAAGTGGATTCCGGGGTTCAAATCCTCGCCCTCGCAGTTTTATAATCGCATCAACAAAAAGATTCTATTGCTTAAACTTCTGCCTTCAAAATCAGTGAAGAGGATTTACCCGAAAATCAAAAGTTTGTTCTATTGACCGCATTATTTGATTTTCGCATGCAAATCCTCGCCCTCGCAGTTTTATAATCGCCACCACAAAAAGATTCTATTGCTTAAACTCCTGCCTTCAAAATCAGTGAAGAGGATTTACCCGAAAATCAAAAGTTTGTTCTATTGACCGCATTATTTGATTTTCGCACGCAAATCCTCGCCCTCGCAGTTTTATAATCGCCACCACAAAAAATGCTTCCATCACATGCGCTTTATTAACTTTCAGCCATCACCTTGGCTGAGGGCAATACAGAAAAAACTCATCCTATGAAAATACTAATTGGATAGAACACCAAATAAGTCAAAAACAACCTTTATATACTCAATTTTCCATTAAATACAAAAAGAGGTGCAAAAATCAGAAAAAAGATTGCGGCAGGAATATTTTATTCAGGGAAAAAGCCAGGAAAAGAGGAAAAACTCTTTGTGAAAGAGGCGAAGAAAAGGGGCATGAAAGCGGTTCTGATAAACCTGCTCAACAATTTTGATGAAGAAAAATTTGAACAGCAGATTAAAAAATGCGACATAATCTACAATGACAGTGCAGAAGAATTCGTTCTTGAGCCATTGAAAACAGTTGAAGCGCTCGGAAAAATGGCAGTTGACTCGTCAAAAGCATACTATTACAGCGAGGACAAATGGCTGTTTTACATAAAGTGCAGAGAAAACAAAATACCGACGCCTGAAACAATACTCCTCCCGAACAACCTTAACACGGCAAAAGCAGAGCTCAAAAAATTCGGGAAGTGGCCTGTAATACTCAAAAGAATCCACGGATGCCAGGGCAGTTTTGTCCAGAAAGCAGACAATCCCGAAGAGGCAGTTTCAACAATAAAAAAAATATGGAAAGTTGACTGCGACAAAGTCCCAATAATAGCGCAGGAGATGATAAAATCATTTTCTTACAGAGCGACAATAATAAACAACAAAATCGTACAGACAGCAATAAAAAAATCAAAAAACTGGAAGTGCACAGGAGTCTACGCAAAAAAATGCGGCAAATTTAGAGTAGACAAACAGCTGAGAAAACTCCTCAAGAAAGTTGCAAAAATAATGAAAATAACCGTCTGCGGAGTGGACCTCCTGAAAAAAGACGGCAGATGGGTTGTTCTTGAAGTAAATGCAGAGCCAGGGCTTGACTTCATAGACGGCGAAGGAAAAAAATTAATAGGCGACATCCTCAGCTTTCTAAAAGAATATTATAAACAACATCTCAAAAATCATTCTTTTGAGTAATACTTTCTGAACTTTCTTATCCTGCCAATGCTGACTTTTGCAGTTATTATGCCTTCCTTATTAATCAACTCCTTAAGTATCCTGTGCGGGTCGGCAATAGCTGAGTAAGAAATCTGGTTTTCATACTTGATAAGAGGATTGCAGAGGGCGACATAAAAAATGTTTTCATGCGCCCGCGCAAGAGTCATGGCCCTCAAAAGAGCAGTCTCTCTCGCTTTTGGAAAATTTTCATGGGCTGGAACATCATAATTCCACTGCGCCGGGCAAAAAACAATTTCAGCGCCCTTTTCGCGCATCTTTTCAAAAAGCCCCGGAAAAGCCAAATCCCAGCAGATAGCTATGCCCACATTTGCAAAGTCAGTCTTGAACACCTTAACCCTGTTCCCTGCAGAAGTTGAATCGCCAAAAAGATGAATCTTCTTATAATGCCCCTTAATTTTACCTGAACGGTCTATTAAAATTGAGGTATTAAATGTTTTTCTTCCCACCCTGACATCTTCAGTAATTATGCTCCATATCACATTTTTTTTGCACTCTGCCCTAATTTCATTTATGAACCGCCCGCTCATAAGAACACTGCCAGTCTTTTTTATGCACGATTCAGGAAAGCAGACAATATCCGCACCCTTTCTTTTTGCCTTTGCTATGTATTCTTTTATCTTAAGAAGATTATTTGTCTTTGCCTCATCATAATATTTTATTGCCGCAATGGCAATCACGGGGCTCCGCGCCATACCAGCAGGAAAAACAATTTCATTTATATACTTTTCTTTTATATACTTTACAAAGCACAAAACAATTTAAGCAAGGCAAAACTCAGGTTTTTATGGAACCAAGAATATTCACTGAACTGACGCTCCAAATGATAATCAGCATCACAGGAAAGAATTATGAGCGAAGAACAGCAGAATTTGGAAGCAGATTCTCATTCACCAGAATAGGAAAAATATACCGCGGAATTGAAAACCATGTCAGCCCCGATTATTTCTGGGGCATTGAAACAGAAGCCCCTGACGGCGCTCCGGCAAACGGATTTTTTGAAGTGGCATGCTACGGCGGAGACAACGCAGATGACGGAATCATTGGAATATGCCTGAGAGAAAATACGCCAAAATGCAGGGCAGCCATAGCTCTTGACACCGGAAGAGTGGCAGAACTTTCAGGAGAATACCTTGACGGATGGCAGAGAAAAATAAAAGTTCCGCAAATAAAAAATGAAAGATTTGAGACAGCTCTTCCAAAGCTCATAAGAGAATGCGAGAGGCGCGGGCTTCCTTATTCATCACGCGGGCTGTGACTTATAAACAGAATGCGCAATAACCCCCTCTTTTTTCAAAGCACATTCCCTAAGCCTTTCTTCAACACCATCAAAAAGCGAGCTGAACAGCTCAGGATAAACAAAAAGGCCCTTTCTCCCCGCGCATGAAGCAAGCGCATGCCTATAGCCACCATCAACTGTTTCCTTGCGTGAATAAGACATTCCATCCCTCACAACAAAACGCCTGAAAAAGCCAGATGAAATACGCCAAACTTTCTTCTTTTTATCACCAGCCCCGGCATACCTCGTCACCTTCGCCCTGCAGACAATATCTGCACTGCCTACAGAACAGAATTTCACACCATAAAGCTCTCCAACATAATCACATTTCCCTTCTTCAGAAGAAGCTTCAATAACAGTTTCAAACCGAGTCTTAACATTAATAACTGCCTCCAACGAATCAGAATGAACAACCTGAGCAGGAGCTTCATCGGGCTGTTCGCTGAACAAGCTTGAAAAAAGATTTGTGCATACGCTTCCGCTAATTCCTCTTGAAACACTCATTTTACACCAAACAAAAGCCTGTAAAAAGGCTTAATAAATGTTATGCAGGAAAATCCGGAAGATTTCCGAAAAAAATGGAGATTTTTCGAATAACTTAATTCTACCGCATTAATGAGTCATTTCTCCTGTGAACAACAAAGTTTTTAAAATAACACAATTTCTTTTAGGCATCGCCTCTATAGCTCAGCTGGTAGAGCGTTACCTTGGTAGCGCATTTTATTGCGTGCAAAAAGGTAAAGGTCCCGTGTTCAAATCTCGGTAGAGGCTTAAGCTCCATAAAAGAGCGCTATTGAATACTATTTTTTCTTTTTGTTTTTGTTATTCGTACGATTGAAACAAAGTGCAAATCGTACTTGATGGCGGGATCAAGGAACAAGACCCTTGAGTGTAAAGGTCCCGTGTTCAAATCTCGGTAGAGGCTTAAATGAAGTTATACTGGCTTCAAACATACTTTCCTTCAGTTTCTTCTTTCCGCTTTATGCACGCACCCACAAATCCGCAAAACAACGGCGCAGGGTCATTCAGCCGTGACTTGAATTCGGGATGCGCCTGAGTTGCAACAAAAAAAGGATGGTTTTTCAGCTCCATAAACTCCATAAGCCTTGCGCCATCCCTCCTGACATGAACACCTGAGAAAAAAATGCCTTTTTTTTCGAGCACGCCAGCATACTTCGGAGAAACTTCATAGCGGTGCCGGTGCCTCTCAACCACAATGTTTTTGCCTTTCAGCCCGCCTTTCCTGAAATCATCAGCCATCGCGCCAAAAATCTTTTTGTCCTTCTCAATACGGCCTGCTTTTTTGTAAAGCCCATAAACCAATGACTTTGCATTAAGCTCAGCAGCATATGCGCCAAGCCGCATTGAAGCCCCAAATTCCCTATTTTCAAGAAGCTTTTTCTGCGCTTTAAGAATATCAACTACAGAATACTTTGTTTCAGAATCGACTTCAATAGTGTTTGCGCCCTTCATCCCACAGACATTCCTCGCATACTCAATAACAGCAAGCTGCATCCCATAGCACAGCCCGAGAAAAGGAATATTATTTTCCCTTGCAAACCTAATCGCATCTATTTTTCCTTCAACACCAGAGCAACCAAATCCTCCAGGGACAAGAAGGCCGTCGCACTGCTTAAGCACATTCAAATCAAGCTGTTTTGCATCAACCCATTTTATATCTATCCCGCACCCAAGGCTTGCGCCTGCATGAACCAGCGCCTGATTTATTGAGATATAAGAGTCGGTAAGCGTATAGCTTCCAATGTCAAGATACTTACCCACCATTGCAACAGTAACTCTTTTTTGGGGATTTATGATTTCATTGACAAGGCGCTCCCACTCACCCCAATTAGGCTTCACCTTCGGCCAAAGGCCGAGCTTTTTCATTATTTTAACGCCAAGATTCTCCTTCTCAAGATTCAAAGGAATAATATAAATAGTATTCACCGTCCCTCTGCCTATAACATCAGGCATTGAAATAATGTCTTCAGACTTAATATTTGCATACATCTCCAATTTTTTCTTTCTCGGCTCATCAAGCACATTCTTGCCCCTGCAAAAAATCAAGTCCGGCTGAATCCCGCTCTCGCGCATAAGCTTGACAGCAAGCTGGGTCGGCTTTGTCTTCATTTCATCTATGTGGCTTGGAATAGGAAGATAAGATACAAGAATGTAAATTATATTCTCCCTTCCTATCTCGCTCTCAAGGCTCTTCATTGCAAACAAAAAAGGGATGTTCTCATAATCCCCGACAGTCCCGCCAATTTCAACAAGCGCAATATCAAAGCCCTCAGACGCCTTTTTAATCCTGCTTTTTATCTCGTCAGGAACATGAGGAATAAACTGAACTGTCTCGCCAAGAAACTCTCCTCTGCGCTCTTTTTCAATAAGTGCCTTGTATATCTGGCCTGAAGTTATATTATTGCGCTTTGGTATGTCCTGCCCCAAAAAGCGTTCATAATTGCCCAAGTCCTGGTCTATCTCACCGCCGTCATCAGTCACCCAAACCTCGCCGTGCTCTGTCGGCCTCAATGTGCCGGCATCACAATTAAGATAAGGGTCAATCTTTATTGCAGTCGCCTTATAGCCGTACGCCTGAAGAATCTTTCCAAGAGAGGCGGTGGCAACGCCTTTTCCAACACCGCTTATGACACCGCCCGCAACAACAATATATTTAACCATAAAGCCACCCCAAAAACAAAAATAAAAAAAGAACTATAAAAATTTTGCTGTAATTCAGTAATCAATCATCCGACTTTTTAAGAACAACCTTACCGCCAGGATGGGGCCTTTTAACAGTTATCGGAATAACACCTTCATTAAACTCCTCAACAGCCATCTTTATCGGATTAAAACCCATCGCCTTTATCTGCTCGTCGGTAAGCTTAATAAGAACCGGCGCACCCATGGCAATCTGAAGCGCCCTGCTTCCGATAATCCTTGCCTTCTCATACTTTGTATAATCATCTGACATTTTTCACCTCTAAAGAGCTTTTCTAAGCTCTTTCGCCTTCTTCATTGCAACGCCCACCATCTTGTCTATCTGGTCTATTGTAAGCGCCTTCTCCCCGCCCTTCTGAATGGCGCAGATGGTCTTATCATCAACATACGAAACACTGATTCTTGCATCAGAGCAGTGCTCTTCATCAAGCTTCGGGTCAACAATTATCTCATCGCCTATCATGTGCACTGTGACGAGCATCGGCTCCTTTGAAACAGGCAGTTTTTCATCTGTCTTTTCATCATAGCTTATTGTGCCGTCCTCATTCAGCTTCGGAAGCCTTGAAACCTTAAGCGCAGCCATTGCTGCAAGACCTGCAGCATCAAGAAGATTGCCGTCATCATTCATAGTCATTATGTCAATGCCTACACTCCATGCTTTTTCACCCGGCTCTATGCAAAGCTTTTTTGTATCAATTGCACGGCATTCCCTAATGCCTTTGTCAACAACCCTTGCAAGCTCAACAGACTCACTTGACGGCGGGCCGGACTCAAAATCAGGATTTGCCATGGGCATGAATTCAGCATTAACCATAAGCATACCCTCATCGGGCGTGTCAGGATACGGCTTTTCAACAGAAAGCTTGACTCCTGCAATAACAACCGTATCACCGAGAGATACTTTCGCGCTTCCTTCAGCAGTCATTGAAACATCATACTCAACAACCGCTTTTCTTAGCTCATCATTTTTCCGCCCGTCAAATCTCAAACCTTTTTTTAAAGCATCAATCATGTGCTCCTTCATTTCTTTATTCACTATCATTTTCTTCAACCTCTTCAACATTGTATTTTTCCTTCAGCGCACTTTTCTGGATTTCATTTATCTGAGCGCACGCTTTCCGGGCTTTTTCAAGAAGCTCCTTAAGCTGAGACGCCTCAAGCTCCCCATCCATCTGCAAAAGAGATATCTTTTTTGTCCTTGAAGTAACTGCGACAGGCATGTCTGATGCGCCGCCCTCAAACGACTCTTCAGAATAGTCAAGGTCAACAACCAACTTGTCGCCCACTCTGCCGACTGCAACAGCAGAAACCATCTCTTTCATAGGTATGCCTGCATCTGCAAGAGCTATCGCCGCAGCAGATATTCCCGCACATCTTGTTCCGGCATCCGCCTGCGGAATATCGATATAAACATCCACAACAGAGTTCGGAAACTTCTCAAGAATAATTATGTTTGAAAGAGCATGCTCAGTAACCATGCTGATTTCCTTTGCCCGCCTGTTCGGGCCCGGCTTTATCCTCTCCCCAACACCTGAAAAGGGCATCATCTGGTAATTAACCCTTAAAATGCCTTTTGTCGGGTCCTTAAGGAACTTCGGATAAAGGTCTCTCGGGCCTCTTACAACAGCATAAGCAACTGTTTTTCCTATCTTAAACATTGCAGAGCCGTCAGCGCTTTTAATCACGCCGGCTTTCGCCTCTATAGGCCTCAGCTCATCAAAGCCACGGCCGTCATTTCTTTTTGAATAGCTCATTTTTTTCCTCCAACCTGTTCAGCAAGCCACACCTGCATCTTTTCAGTAAGCCCTGATGTGTGCGCCTCATCTTCTATCTTTCGTATTGCCTTTTCAGAAAGATTCTCCATCTCAGGATTTTCGCTGTAAATCCACACAACACCGTTCTGGCCTACAGCCACCTGAGCGCCTGTGTGCTCTTTTATTATGTTAACCATGCTCCCCTGCTTGCCTATAATTCTTGGAACCTTGTTTGAATTAACATGAATAATCCTGCCTTTCCTGAGCTTTCTCAGGCCCGGACCCTTCACAGTTATGTCAACAAGCTTCTGGGAGGTTACATTAGTGACTTTTGCAACAATGTAATCTCCTATATTATAGATTTTTGTCAAGTCAGCACCCCTCTCAAGATACTCCGCTGTTGCATCCTTCATTGACATCATAGCAGAATAAGGAGAAAATGTGTCAAGCGACCATGATGAATATGTAACATCAGACACCTGCACTATAATCACATCGTTCCTTTTCGGCATGTATTTTCCTGTGAGCGGAACAACTTTTATCACCTTGCCATCAACCTTTGCTATTCCGAGAACCTCTGAAACTATTGCGTCCTCGCTTCTATAACTCCCTGCCGAAGGCAGAAAGTCCATCCCTTTTGCGAGCTCCTCGCCGGGAACAACTATTTCTTTTTCTTTTATTAACAATTTGCTTTCTTCTGTCATTTTTTTACCTCAAATCTTTTCAAGCTTTTGCTTCTCAAATCTCTTGAATGTTTTCTCTCCTGATTTTATATAAGCCGCATCAATCCGCGAAATGTTAAAGTTCGCCCCGAGAACACTTTTAAGCGCCTCAACAGCAAGCTTAAGCCCGTCCTCAATTGAAAGCACCGGCTTATACTTTTTATGGAGTATTTCAGTTATTTCAACATCATTCTCGCCGATTGCGGCCGCCTGATAAGGAAAATAAATCCCTGTCGGGTCTGTAAGATAAAGCTTCAATCCATCCTCATCAACACCCCCCACAAGAAGCGAAACACCGAAAGGCCTAAAGCCTCCTGACTGCGTTGTGAGCTGTTTAAGGTCGCATATATCCTTGACTATCGTCAAAATATCAATAGGAGAATCATAAGTAACCTTGTGCTGCTGGGCAGTTATCTGGCTCCGCTCTATAAGCACTCTTGCATCAGAAAGAATTCCCGATGCAGTAACACCTATATGCGCATCAATCTGCCATATCTTGTCAACATCTTTTGTCACAATCAACGGGTCAAGAATCCTTTTGTCTGTCACAAACAAGACGCCGTCTTTGCATATCATCGCAATTGCAGAAGAGCCCTGCTTAACGGTCTTTTTTGCATACTCAACCTGCAATAATCTTCCATCCGGGCTGAACATTGTTATGGCACGGTCATAACCCATTAATTGGTGCGGCATTGGCTGTTGCATTTTTATTTCACCTCATTTTTGATACTGCTTTTTTCAGTATTCCTGAAACGCTTATGATTTTGACTCCTGCAAGAGAGAGCGCTGCGACAGCCTCGTCCTTGTAAGGATTGTTAATCCTCAAAATTCCCACGCCATTGCTGAACTTGTCCTGCATAATCACTGGATTGACAAAACTTAATCCGAGAATTCCAAGAAAGTCGCGCAGTGCATTGTTTATTCTTGCAAATACTGCATTTTTGTCAGCGCTTCCCGCATCAAAAACAAGATAACGCTTTTTTTCCCTTAGAGACGGCGTAAGCCGTTTCATCTTAATATTTTTCATATCGGTTTATACAGCAGAGCGCCGCAGCGGTCTGCTACCGAAAAAGAAAACTTAGTGTCTTCCTTTTCTCTCTACAACAGGGGAAAAACATATTGATTTATAAATGTTTTCTTTTATCAAAAAGTTATCAGCACCTCTGAATCAGCGCCGTAACGCTCCTTTATCTTTGCAAAAACAGCCTGCTTCACAAAAACCTTTTCGGGAATCTTTGCCTCAGCAAGATATTTTTCAAGCTCATCAATCGTTGCATCCTTTATTTCACCGAGAGAGCCGTCGCTGTTAATAACTGCAGAAAACGCCTGCTTCTGCGGAGCGTCAATGTCGTCAATGATAAAAGCCCGGTCATTAAGAAGGGTTATTTCAGCAAACTTGTCGCCGTGCTTAACCCTTATCTTTGTTTTTTCAATCTCCTTGCCCCGCGCCTTCTGGAGAAACTCAACCACAAGCCGTGTGAACTGTGCAGAGACATTTTTAACGCTGTCTATCTCGGACTTTGTGAGTTTCCCCTGGTCATAGTCCTTCTTTGCCTTAAGAATATCCCTCAGCATCCTTGATGCCTTTGCAGGAACCTTTCCAGACGCTATAAGATAATTGTTGAACTTCTGCTCTATCTCCTCATCGCCTGTTTTCTCAATGTTCACAACATTCAGCGCATCCCTTATTGCTGTAACAACAGACTCATAAATGTGAAGTATTGACTCTTTCTCCTTCTCCTTCTGAATCTGGGTGAACAGCCTGCTGATTCTCTTAAGATATTTTTCAGCCCCTGAAAGAAGCGCATCAACCTCTTTTCCGGTTATGTCCAGCTTCGGATTGTGCTCAAGCTCCTTCCTCATCTTAATAATATCCTCCATTATTTTGACATACTCCTCTTCAAGCAGGCCCTCCTTTCTGACAAAAATTTCTCTCAAAAGCTGAGGCGTTTCTTTCGGCGTAGGAGGCGGAAGCCCGTAAAGCATAAGCGCCGCCTGTGAAGGATTGAGCGTAGCCCAGAACAAATCTTCCATGCCCACCTCATTAAGCTTGTAATGAACCCGTTTAAGCATCTGGTCGCCTGAACTCATGTGCAAATCAATGCTCTCTGTTGAGGGTTTTATCCTGCCCATCCTAAGCAGAAGCTTCCACGGCATAAATGTTCCGCGGTCATAGAAAGGCACGCCATCCCTCAAAAAAGTAAAGTAAACAGGATTCGCCTCTTTCAAGCCGTCCCAGAAATCAGTAAGAATATACACTTGAATGTTGATTTTATTTTTTATGCCGGTTATCATGCCCGCTTCAGTGCCCATGCCGAGAATTATCGCCCTAAGCTTCTCCCTCAGCTCAACCCGCGTCATCTTCTTGACATCAGTGTCATCAACAACAATAAAAACATCAATGTCAGACTCAGGAGTCGATTTGCCCTGAACAAGCGAGCCGACAAGAACATATGAAACAACATATTTCTCAAACTTCTTTATAACCATGCTCTTGTGAATCTCAGAAATCTTAATTGCTGCAAGCATGCCTTTATCATAAACAGGCGCGCCCACAGATATCAATTGAAGCAGTTCATGCTTTCCATCATAACAGTTCTGCCAAAGCTCTTCAAGAATAAGGACATCAGGAACAATCCTCTTGTCAATCTTTCCGGCATCCTCATTAACTTTCTTAATGATATCCTCCCTGAACTTGAATTTTTCCTCAAACTTAACCTGCGAATCATCAACAAGAACAAGGACATTTATATCCTCTTTTTTATCCTCTCTCGGAGGAAGAAGCGCAATGCCAATTATTTCTTTAACTGATTTAAGCGCATTAACCTTGAATTTCTCAAGCTTTTCCTTAATCGCCTTAAGCTTTTTCTCAACATCCTTAGGCACTTCCTTCTGAACTTCTTCCATTTTTCCTCCTTAAGCCCTTATGAGCAAATAAATGCCGGAAACAGCTATATGCTTATAAATATGTATTTTGTAGAATATATGATTGCGGGACAAAAAAGTCATGAGGCTTCTGCTGTTTTTTCTATCAAATAAATCTTTACTGCGCAGAAAACATAAAGGAAAAGAAAGGCATCAACAAGCAGGTACGCAAGGTTAAGATATGCAAGCACGATTATTACAAGCCACCACACAAAGAATGCAGCAGCCGATAAAACCAAAGGAAAAAACATTTTCGGAAACGCCTTAAAGCCCTTTCTGAACGCTTCAAAAAACATCCTGTCATGAACAAAAAAAGAATGATAAAGAAAAAGCCCGAAATACGCAGTTATCAAGAACACAGCAATATTGATTAAAAGAAGCGCATTAACAAAAGGCGCAATTAAAGGATTTGCAGAGAGCGCTGAAAAAGCAGCAAAAAACAGGACAATCAAAATAACATTCACCGGAAGCCACAAAAGAACCCAGCAAAACTTCAGAAGCATAAGCTTAAATGCCTGCTTTGCTGACGACTTCTTCCTTAACAAATAATTCCACGAAACCATCCTTGAAACAGCCCACAAAACAAGAAAGAGCATTGTGAAAATAACAGAAAAAAGCACAAGATAAAAAACAAAAGACTTGAAAGTTTCTGCCAAAGGAACAAGCTGGCTGATATCATTTGAATCAGTAATGCTGTTCTTCACATCCGAAACCGCGCCGGAAAAATACTCAATGCCGAAAAGCCACCCGCTGAACGCAGAATAAAGAAGCAGGACGAAAAAAAACTCAACAGCAAAAATCATGATGAACTTCCTGCTTATTATGAATGACCTGCCGAAGTGAACAAGCTCATCTTTCATGTTTTCTCAACAACTAAAGAATTTAAAAAGTTTGCTAAACCAAATACTAACTCCTACTAATTTGTTTACATATTAGTAAGTAATTAAATGCTATTTGATACTATTTTTAATATAAATTAGTAATATTTATATATGAGAATGTATTTCTTGCCCTTATGAAGAAGCCTGAATGCCCCCCAAGATTTGATAAAACGACAGTAAATGAAGTAATTTCCTTGCTGTCAGAAAATGACGAGGTTAAAAAATACATAAAAAATGCAAATGATGAATATTTCTCCTGGGACGAGCTAAAAAGACAGCCTTTGCCTGAAGGAACTGACCTAAATTCATTATGGCATTTAGTGAAACTTACAAGAGAAAGCAGCAGCACCACTATTAAAAACTTCAACAAATTCAACACACAAGACCTACTTTTTAAGTTCAATGTCAACATTTCAAATACACTGCAAAAAAAAATACATGAAATAGACCTAAACTGTGGAGGAGTTTTAGTTTCCTCCAACATCACTCCGCTCATTCCAAAAGAAGATGAAAAAATGTATCTCCTAAGCTCCATCATGGAAGAGGCAATCGCCTCAAGCCAGCTGGAAGGAGCAACAACAACCAGAAGCATTGCCAAAGAAATGCTGAAAACAAAAAGAGCCCCAAGAGACAGCGCAGAAAGAATGATTCTAAACAATTACATTACACTAACCCGAATAATTGAAATAAAAGATGAAAAAATAACCCCCCAGCTCATCAAAACAATTCAGGCAACAATAACAAAAGACACACTGGAAAAAGAAGAATGGTCAGGCAGATTCAGAAACAATAATGATGTTAGAGTTCATGATAAGCTAACAAATGAAATTTTTCATACACCGCCTTCATTTGACAAAATAGGCCCGCTCATTGACGCATTTTGTGAATACGCAAATTCAACAGAAATCGATTTTATCCACCCAATTGTAAAAGCCAGCATACTTCACTTCTTAATCGGATACATACACCCATTTGAAGACGGCAATGGAAGAACTGCAAGAGCCATATTTTATTGGTATTTAATATCAAAGAATTATTGGCTGTTCAGGTATATGTCTATTTCAAGAGTAATCATAAATTCCCCCGCTAAATACACAAGAGCATACCTTGACACAGAACAAGACGACAATGACCTGACTTATTTCATAAAATTCCAAATCAAATGCGTTGAATCAGCCCGTAAAGAACTTAAAGAATACATAATTAAAAAACAAGAAGAAAAAAACAAGATTTATGATTTCTTAAATAAAATACCGTCAATTAATGACAGGCAGGCCCTGGTTTTGTCGCTTTTTTCAAAAAACCCAAAAAGAATTGTAACAATACAAGAATTAAAAGAGCGGTTCGGAATTGTCTATCAGACCGCCCGCACAGACTTATTGGAGTTAGTAAACAAAAAATTTCTGATAAAGAAAAAAACAGGCAAAAAATACACTTTTTTCCGCTCTGAAAACTTCGACACAATAATGTCAAAACTAATTTAAATCACCACAAACTCCCCCCGACCGCTTTCATCAGACACCTCTTTCTCAGGAACAACAATCTGCGAAGGAGCAGAGCCAGTAACATCAACAATTGAGGCACACACAGAACCAACCTCGTCATAAAAAGCGTTTTTCGGCGGATTATCAGTAAAAACAAGACAAATCGTATCATAATTATACGAGGAAGCTGTTGCAAAAGAATCCTCGCCCATAAAAAAGATTTCATCACCCGCACCAAGAACCTTGTCCTTCTTCAAAAGCCGTATAGTCCTCTGGCCTGAAAACTCAATATTAAAGCTCAAATCCTCTCCCTTTGAAGTCTTTGAATACCTCGCCCGCTCATTGCTAATATCCTTCCCAGCACCCTCAATCTCATTCCAAATCTGGCGCTCATCACCACTCAAACTCTTTGAGGACTTAGCCCTGACACCGCTCTTGTATTTTTTTACATTCCCCGGGCTTGACGCCTCAGGATTCCTCACAAAAAAAGAAAGCTTGTAAATCCACCTATTTCCTGACGGCGACTGCATAAACTGCTTTGTAGCAGCAATAGAAGCAGTAGGCGTCATCAAGCCGTCCTCATTCAAAGAAAACAAAGCATTATTTTCTTCTTTCACATCAGTCACGACCTCACAAATCTTCTGCGCCCACGCCTCAGCACCGCCCAAAATAAAAGTCTTCCTGAACAATTCATCAACACCCTGCCTCCAGCCCGCAAAATCATCATCCATGCCAAACAAAGAAGAAAGCTTAGACCACTTAGCACCACGGTCAAGCGAATCAGCCCAATAAGAATAGGCATCGCGGTTCTGAATTTTCTGAAAGAAAGGATTAGATTCACAATCAGCTTGGTTACACTCTATAATATTGCCACGAGGGTCTAAAGTGCCTGTGATAACTTCACCATCATGCACAGTTATAACCTTGCTCACCAGCTTGCCATTCTCAGAGTCATAATTCTCCTGCACTGTTGCAAAACGATTCTGCTCATATCCGGTTGCAGTCCTATCCAAGCCAATATTAACATTATAAGCACGATAAGCAAGATAATCCTCGCCATCCTTCTCTTTAGAAACACTAATGCTGTTCATGCCAAAAGAAACTGACGGCTTCTCACCATAATCAGAATTCTTAACAACCTCATCAGCTTTTTGAGCCATATCAGCAGTAATAACACTCACCATACTGCCACCGCCAGTAAAACCTTTATTGATATCATCCAACTGCTCATCAACAGGCTTCGTCTTATCAATCTTAACAGTCTCAAGCCTGCCAACCTTAACACTCTTATCACTCTCCCAAGAAGCCATAGTCTTCAAAGAAGCCTCATCAACCAGCCTAACACCCTTGCCATCAGAAAGGTAATAATATTTAGTGGAAGAACCAGAAGGGGTGTAGGTGGCGAGACTTCCGAGAATGTTACTTTCTTTTGAACCAATGTCTTGAGTGGTTACTAAATGAAGCCCACCAACAGTAAACTTATCTAAATATCCATTTGTTTTTTTAGAAATAATTAAATCAGGTTTACTTTTTTTAGTGCCACCATCACTTTCCTTGGATTTATCTTCTGAATTCTTTACACCAGTAAGACGTTCCAGAGTAGTTTTTGGAGCTTTTTGGTCTTCTTTGCCGGCGGAGCTGGCAGTTGAAACGGTAGCATCTACAATTTTTACATTGAGTTGATCATTTTCTCCTAAATTGTCTAATTTTAATGTATCCCTTCTTACATCAAAATGGCCGGTCAGAATAAATGAACCAGGAGTATCAGTATCCGGAACTAAATCATCAGAATTAACCTCTTTGTATTTTGTCGCCACCCAATCAGGTTCATCACCATCTTGTTGTTCATATAGCACGACTATTTTTTTGTTATCATCTGTTGAATCAAATACAACCATTTTTTGATTTGGAGGTATGCCTGAAGAAACACTTGAACTTTTAGCGCGTTTGTAACTTGATACTTCTGGCGCAGAAGAACCAAGATAATTAAACGAATCTCCTTTTTTAATAATATCTCCTTCAACCGCTCCCGCAATCAACAGTATCATTACCCCGATTATTGCCATTCTTATTTTGTTTTTTTGTTTCATCTTTAACTGCTCCTTGGGCTGTCGCCGAGGTCTTTGCAGAAGTCGTTGCTGAAGCCCTTAAACTCCTCAATAATATTCCTGATATCATCATAA
>Ga0233425_10003446_pt1 | contig 28621 bp, 27 predicted proteins | sample Watercolumn_Towu_2_FD_181712 | JGI IMG/M metagenome (GOLD analysis project Ga0233425, IMG submission 181712) | Freshwater microbial communities from Lake Towuti, South Sulawesi, Indonesia - Watercolumn_Towuti2014_140_MG | ecosystem: Environmental > Aquatic > Freshwater > Lake | place...
CGCGCAGGGTTTTGCCGATCGGGCCGCTAAAACTCCCGGTAGCCGCTGCCGGTGGCGTAGGCGACGGCGACGGCGCTGGCCTGGAGGGCGTAGTTGGTGTCGGCGAGCTGGACTTCGGCCGCGATGAGCGCGGTGGTGGCGGTGGTGAGGTCCACGATCGAGGCCAGCCCCAGGCGATAGCGTTCTCCGGCCAGGGTCAGCGCGTTTCGGGCTGCCGCCGCTTCCTGTTCCGCCACCTTGGTCTGCTGTCGGGCGGTTTGCAGGGTTAGGTAGGCGTCGGTCACCTCCAGCGCGACCTGGTTGGCCAGGTCCGCCTTCTTCTGCTCTTCCTTGTATTTTTGCTGCCGGGCCTCGGCCACGCGGTTCTCGACGAGAAAGCCCGTGAAGAGCGGAACCGACAACGTAGCGGCCGCGCCCCACCAGGTCTGGGTGTAGCCGGGAGTCGCGCCCGGGTCCTGGTTGACCGGCGCGTCGCTGAAATGAATGACGCCGCCCATGCTGGAGGCGGAAATCGTCGGCAAGTAGAGCGACTGGGCCGATTTGAGCCGCTCCTCCGCCGACCGGATCCGATCCGCGCTGCCCAGCAGCTCAGGTCGCTGCGAGAGCCCAGTCTGGGTGAGGGACTCCAGCGTGTCGATTGAGGAGAGGGTGACCGGCACGTCTTCCAGCGTATAGTCGTCCGGTCCGCGCACCCCCATCGCGTTGTTCAGGGCGGCGAACGAAGCACGGAGATTGTTTTTCGCCTGGACCAGGAGGACCTCCGCATTCCGCAGTTCCACGGAGATCAGGTCCAGGTCCAGTTTGGATTTCAACTGCTTCTTGTACAGCAGGGCGATGTGGTCGCGGAACACGCCGCGTTCCTTGACGGTTTGTTCGGCGACTTGCACCAGACGTTTCTGGCGAAGGCAGTCGAGGTAGGCCTGTTGCACGGTCAGGATCACGAGGGCCTTGTGGGTGAAGATGTTCTTCTCGGCCGCCGCCTGGTTGGCCCGCTCCGCCAGCACGGTGTGAGCGGTCTGGCCGAAATCGTAGATCAGCTGGTCCGCGATCATGCCGGCGTTCTGGATGTAGGAGGTCGGCTTGTTTTGGGCGCCGGCGATGTTGAACGCGCTCAAGGGGCGGACGTTGCCACCCGTCTGGATCGCGTAGGCGTCAATCTGCGGGTAGTATCTGGCCTTGGCTTGCTGCATCAGCGCGTCGGCCGCCAGGGCGGACTCCTGGGATTTTTTCACCAAGGGGTGTTGTTCGAGGCCGATCTGGATCGCGGTCTTGTAGCCGAGGAATGCGCCGGTGGCCTTGGGCACCGGTTGTGGCGTTTCCTGCGCGGACGCTGTCCCGGGGAGCCAGACAGCCAGCATGAGCGGCAGCAGCCACACGAATTGTGAATTGTGAATTGTGAATTGTGAATTCGTGGTCGGGCGCATCTTCTTTAATTCAAAATTAAGAATTGAAAATTGAGAATTGCTTTCAATACTTCCCATATTCCACGCCGGTCGCATAGGCTAACGCGGAATTGCCGGCCAGGTAGCCGTATTGGGCCTCGGCCAATCCGGTTTCCGCCGTCAGGAGATCGGCGGCCGAGGTCGTCACGTCCAAGATGGAGGCCAGGCCGGCTTTGTACCGTTCGCGCGCCAAGGTCAGCGCCTCGCGCGCGTGGGTCACACGGTCCTGCGCCACGGCAATCTGCTGCGCGGCTGTGAGCCGGCTCAGGTAGGCCTTGGCTACTTCGAGCACCACGTCGTTGGCGATCACCTTCGTCGTGGCCTGGGCGGCTCCCTTGTTCGCCTCGGCCTGTTCGATCTCGGCCTGGATGCGGAAGCCGGTGAACAGGGGAGTCGTGGAGGAGACACCGGCGCCCCACCAGCCGAGCTGGGCGCCGGGATTGTTCGGGTTGCCCTTGGCGCTGACCACTTCCTGGCGAGCCCACCAGGCATACCCGGCCGCGCCGATGGCCGAAATACTGCCGTAATTCAAGGCGTGGGCCGCCTTGAGCGCCTCCGCCGCCGCTTGGACTCGGTCCTTGCTGCCCAACAGTTCCGGACGCCGGTCGAGCGCGTCCTTGAACAGGGGATCGAGCGGCGGTGCGGGCGACACCGTCGGCTGGATTTCATCCAGCACATACTGGACCGGTTCCTGCCGGCCCATCGCCTGGTTCAAGGCAGCGAACGAGGCTTGGAGGTCGTTTTGCGCCTTGATGAACTCCAACTCGGCCTTGGCTGCCTCGACCGACGCAAAGTCGAGATCCAGCTTGGATTTCACTTGATGGCGGAAGAGGGACTCGGCCTGCTCTCGGATCAGCCGGCGCTCCGCCAACACGTCGCGCGTGACGGCCACGAGGCGCTGTTGCTTCAGGCAGGCCAGATAGGCCTGTTCGACATTCAGGATGACCAGGGCCTTGACCGTCAGAACCTGCTTCTCGGCCGAGGCGGCGAGCGACTGGCTGGCCAGGATCTTGTGGGCGGTGCGTCCGAAGTCGGTGATCAGCAGGTCTACGCGAGCCCCGGGATCGGTCATGTAGTTGGTGGGCTTGGGCAGCGACCCGGAAATGCCGAAGTTGGACAGGACGCGGGTGTTGCCGAGCGAGTTGGACAACATGCCGGAGACTTGCGGGTAGTTCACCGAGGCGACCTGCTTGACGACCGCTTCCGACGCCAGCGCCCCATGCTGCGCCGCTTGGATCAACGGATGCTGCGCGACGGCGCTTTTGATCGCTTCCTCCCACGTCAATGCGACGGGTGAGGCGGTCCGCCCTTTCTCGGCGCTATCGGCGGCGGTGCCGTTCGTAACCCAGAGAGAGAGCAAGAGCCAGACTGTCAGGAGGCCTGTCCCTGTCGCCTGTGTGCGCATCGCCTTCTCCTCTGTCGCCCTTCACGCCTTACGCGTCGCGACTCACGGATATTTCCGGTAGTCCTGTCCTGCGGCGTAAGCCACCAAGGCCTGGCTTTTCTTGTAGACGTACTGGGCTTCGGCGAGCCGGGATTCCGCGTCGAACAGCGCGGCCGTCGCCTGGACGACTTCCACGATGGAACTGAGGCCGAGTTTGTACCGGGCTTGCGCCAGGTTGACCGCTTCCTTGGCGAAAGCCGTGCGCTCCTGTTCCAGGACGATCTGCTCGGCGCTGGCGATTTGGCCCAGAGATGCCTTGATGACCTGAAGCGTCACTTCGTTCGCGACGTTCTGCAGCTCTTGTTCCGCCTCGCCCTTGCGGTGCCCTGCCTCGACGATTTGATTTTGGATCTTGAACCCGGTGAACAGGGGCACACGGGCGGAGACGCCGAAGCCCCACATGGGCGCCACTCCGTCGGAGGGAATGCCCGCGTCGTGGACATCCCCGTATTTCGTAATCCCGAGGGTGCCGACCGCCGTGATGTCCCCGAAATGCAGGGTCTTGACCGCCTCGAGGAATTCCTTGCTGGCCTGGATTTTGTCCTGGCTGCCCAGGAGCTCCGGCCGGTGGGAGAGGCTTTCCTCCACCAGCTCGACGATAGCCGGGGCCGGCCCTCTGTCGATGGCCACCGGTTCCAGCGCATAGCGGTCGGGCCCTTCGATCCCCATGGCGTGGTTCAAGGAGGCGAAGGCCTGGGCCAGGTCGTTCCGGGCCTTGATCAGGGCAAGGTTGGCGTTCTCGACTTCGACCGCCATGAGGTCCACGTCCAATTTGGCCTTCAGTTGATTCTTGTACAGGCTCTGGACTTGGTTCCGGATGAGCTTGCGTGTGGCCAGGTTTTCGGCGGCGATCTCGACGAACCGTTGCTGCATGAGACAGGAGAGGTAGGCCTGTTGGATGTTCAGGATGACCAGGGCCTTGTTCGTCAGGATGTCCTTCTCCGCCGCCGCTTCCGTCGCCTGGCTGGCCAGGATGCGGTGGGTGCTGGTGCCGAAATCCGTGATCAGTTGGTTCAGCAGCAAGCCGCCTGTCGTCATGTTCTGGTTGTGCTTGGGCAGTGCCCCGGCCAAGGCAAAGCCGCGGCCGCCGCCGTATTTATGTAACTCGGCCCGGTTGAGGAGGCCGCGGAGGAAACTGTTGCCCAGGTCGCCGGCGGCATGGATGTTGGCGCCGTCGCTGCTGAGGACGCGGATCGAGCCGGTGCCGCCTGCGGCGGACGCTTCGAGCCAGGGATAGAGCCGCCCCTGGTCCTGTTTCGTTTCGGCGGCAGCGCTTTGGGACGTGGCCTTGGCTCGCTCGATCGACGGGTGTTGTGTCAGACCCGCCCGGATGGCCTCGGTCAGACTGAGAACGTACGCGGGAGACGGAGGCGGCGTGGAACTCGAAGCCTTCCCGGCCGGAGCGGCAGCCGAGCTCGCCTTGTTGTCTGCTTGGGCCGGCGCGGCGGTCGGCGGGTTGACTGCGAAGAGCAGCAAGCAGCAGGCGACGAAGACCGCCATGGCTCCCGGCTTTTTCTGTCGAGGCAATGCTGAATGCTGAATGCGGAATGCGGAATGCTGAATGACGGATTTTCTGAGCGCATCATTCATCGTTCATCATTCCGCGTTGGTCTAGTATTTCTGCTTTGCCGGCGTACCGGACGGAAGCGTGTAGGGGGAGGCCGTCACGGCCTGTCCTTCGGCAAGATTGTTTTTGCCGACCACGATGACGTCTTCGTTGCCGGTCAGGCCTTCCACCACCTCGACCCAGCCCCCGTCGTCGATGCCGGTTTTGATCGGGACGCGACGGACCTTGCCGTTTTCGACGAGGAACAGGGACTTAGACCCGCCGTTGGTCGCGGGCTCGATGGCCGCCGGCGGAACGGTGAGCACGTTCGGGTGCTGTTCCAGGGCAAGCGTGGCGTTGGCGAATGTGCCTGGTTGCAAGCGGTGGTCCTTGTTGGGCAGGTCGATCTCGACCAGGAGGGTGCGGGTCGCCGGGTCCAGGGATTTGGTGGTGCGCGTGATGTGGCCCTTGATCTCCACCCCCGGCATTTCCTTGATGGTCAGCAGCGCCGGCACGCCGGCCTGGGCCAGCATGGCGCTTTCCTGTGGGACGCTGACGTAGATTCGGACGGTATCCAGGTCCATGAGCGTGAAGAGGGGGTTGGCCTGGGTGGACGAACTGATCGCGGACTGGATCATGGCGCCGGGATCGGCGAAGCGGGCCGTGATGGTGCCGGCAAAGGGCGCCGTGATCTTGGTGTACTCCAGGAAGGTGCGCCGCCGTTCCATCTGTTGTTTGGCCCCTTCCGCCGCCGCCGCCGCGACGTCCACGTCCTGCTTGGCGATCACGTCGGGATTTTCCTTCCAGACGCTCAGGAGCCGTTCATAGGTCAGTTTTTTGATGGCATAGTCGGACTCCGCCTGCTCATACTCGTCCTGGACTTCCGGCGCGTCGATCAGGGCCAGTACCTGGCCTTTCTTGACCTCGTCGCCCTTGTCGAAGCCGATCCATTTCAGGTAGCCGGACACCTTGGCGTAGAGCGTGGCCCGGTACCAGGGGGAAATATTGGCCGGGAGGCTGAGCGTTCTGGCCAGATCCCGCCGTTGGGGTTTGAGGACCTGCACCAGGCTGGTGCCGGCCGGAGTCTGCGCGATGTCCGGTTCCGTTGAAGGGGCGGAGGCGGTCTGGGGCTGACTTTGAAAGAGCACCACGGTGGCGACGACGAGGAACAGGATCGCCGCCGCAATCAGCGTAAGCTTGAGGTGGCTGATGCCCGGTCCCGGGTCGGGGGGAGGTTCGGGAGGCCCGCCAGGCAGATCCGATTCCGTCACGTGAAACTCCCTTGCGGTATGGGGATGCCCGTTGCCCGGTTGCGCGTCAGTATACTGTTCTTCAGGCTGCTGTTTCATCAGATGTTTCCCCGGTGGGCTGATGGGCGGCCGACCGCTGCCGGGCGAGCATGTGCAGGACCGGAATAAAGAGCAGGGTCATCACGGTGGACACGGAGAGGCCTCCGATCACCGCCCGCGCCAGCGGCATGTTCGCCTCGCTGCCCTCGCCGCTGCCCAGCGCCATCGGGGCCAGGCCGATGATCGTGGCCAGCGAGGTCATGAGAATCGGCCGGATGCGAAGGCGCCCCGCGTCCACCACGGCCTCCTCCAGCGAGGCCCCCTCCCTCAGCCGCTGGTTCGCGAAGTCCACCAGCAGGACGCTGTTGGACACCACGATCCCGATCATCATGAGGGTGCCGATGAGCGACTCCACGTTGAGCGACGTGTGCGTGAGCAGCAACATCCAGATCACCCCGATGAGGCCCAGCGGAACGGCGAACATGATCACGAGGGGGTCCAGGTAGGACCGGAACAGGCCGACCATCACGAGGTAGATCAGGACCACGGCCAGCGGCAGGCCCCCGCCGAATCCGATCAGCGCCTGTCGCATGCTGTCCACCTGGCCCTTGAACGAGACCAGGACATCCTTGGGCAGTTCCAGCTTCGCCAGTTCCTGCTCGATCAACCCCGCCACCTTCCCCAGGTCGTTGCCCGGCACGTCCACCAGCACATCCACCGTGCGCTGGAGATTGTAATGGTCCACCGTCTCGGGGCCGTTCTTCCGCGTGACCTCGATGAGGTCGCGCAAGAGGATCGGGGCGCTGGCATTGCCGCCGGCCTGCGGCATGGCCGCCCGGTCTGGGAACGGTGTCTGTTGCAGGGCCAGGGAGCTGCCGCGGGACAACGCGGCACTGGAGGTCCCCGCGTGTTCGACATCGGTGCCCACGAGGGGAATATTCAGGAAGTCTTCGAATTTGACTAGGAACTGTTCCGGGTATTGGGTTACGACGAAATAGGCGTTGTTGGACTTGGGGTCGATCCAGTAGCCCGGGTTGAGCTGGACGTTGGAACTGAGCCCGGTGATCACGTCCGTGACGATCCGTTGTTCGTTGAGGCCCTGGTAGGCCGACTTGGACCGGTCCACGGTCAGGTGCAGTTCGGGATAAGCCATGCCCTGCCGCACGGCCACGTCCACCGTGCCCGGAACCTTGACGACGACCTCTCGAATGCGCGAGGCGGTCTCCGCCACCTCGGTGAGGTTCGGGCCGCTAACCTTGATGTCGATGGGAGCCGGCAGTCCGTAGTTCAGCACGTCGCTGACGATGCCGCCGGTCTGGAAGGAAAATTTCAGGCCGGGCAGCTCCTGCGCCAACCGCTCCCTGAGTCGGTCCACCACGTCGTCGGTCCGTATCGTATGTTCCCGCTTGAGGCTGACCAGCATGAAGGATTGGTGGGGGCCGACGACCGGGGTATAGAGCACCATCCAGCCTTGCGGCACGCCGATGTTGGCGACGATCTGGTCCAGCTCGGCCGGCGGGATCACCTGACGGATCAGATCTTCGATCTTGGCTACGATCGCTTCGGTCTTCTCCACCCTGGTGCCTTCCGGCGCGGCGACGTTCAGGATGAACTGGCCCGCATCCACCTTGGGGAAAAACTCGGTGGAGAGGCGCGGGGCCATCATGACCGAGCCGGCGAAGATGGCCGCCACGGCGACAATCACCGATGCCTTGTGGCGCAGGCACCAGCGCAGCACCACGACGTAACGCGCCACGAACGGATCGAACAGGTTCAGTCGCTGCCATAGGCCCGTCAATCCGGATGCCGGTTGTTCCGGTTGGCCGTGCCGGCCCTTGAGCAGATAGGCCAGGCAGACCGGCGCCACGCTCAGGGCGCCCACATAGGAGGCCATCATCGCGTAGCCCACGGCCAGGGCCAGGGGGACGAACAGGAACTTGATGATCCCCGTGAAGAAGGCGATCGGCAGAAACACCAGGAACACGGTGATGGTGATCACGAGCATGGGGAGCGCCACCTCGGTGGTTGCGTCGCCGGCCGCCTGGGCGGCGGATTTGCCCATGTCGAGGTGCCGGTGCGTGTTCTCCACGACGACGATGGCGTCGTCCACGAGCCGGCCGACCGCCAGGGCCAGGCCGCCGAGCGTCATGATGTTGATGGTATGGCCGGTGAAATACAGCCCGATGAAGGCGGCGGTGACCGAGAGGGGAATGGCCAGCGCGATGATGATGGTGTAGCGGAGGCTGCCCAGGAACAGGAGGACCATCAGGCAGGCCAGGCCGCCGCCCATCAGCCCCTCGTCCTCGAGCGTCTTGATGGATTGCCGGATGTAGAGGGATTGGTCGAAGATCAGTTTCACGTCCAGGTTGGGGGGCAGGCCGATCAGTTTCGGCAGGGCGGCCTTGACCCCATCGACGACCTCCAGCGTGTTGGCGCCGGCCTGTTTCATCACCGGAATGTAGACCGCGCGCCGCCCGTCGATGCGCACCACGTTCGTCTGGATCATGGTCGAGTCGACGGCCTTGCCGACGTCCCGCAGCGTGATCGGCGTCCCGTTCACGATCTTGATCGGGATGTCGTTCATGTTGTCAACGATCTTGATCATGCTGTTGGTGTAGAGGTTGTAGTCGAAGTCGCCGATCTTCACGTCGCCGGCCGGCAGCAGGAGGCTCTGGGTGTTCACCGCTTCCACGATGTCGCCGGACGAAATGCCCCGGGCCTGCATCTTTTCCCGATCCAGAAAGACCGTGATCTGCCGCACCGTGCCGCCGAAGGTCGGGGGCAGGGAGATGCCGGGGACGTTTCCGAACTGGGGCCGCACGGTGAAGTAAGCCAGGTCGCGCACTTCCTTCTCGGTCATCTGGTCGCTGCTGACGGTCAGGTCGGCGATGGGCAGGCTGGTCGCGCCGAACTTGACGATGATCGGCGGGAAGACGCCTTGCGGCAGATAGCGGAGCGTGCTGTACGTGAGGCTGGTGATCTCGGCCACCGCCGCGTTCACGTCGTAGGAGGGCTGAAAGTAGATTTTAATGAGGCTGACGCCTGGCAGCGAACGGGACTCGATGTGTTCGATGTAGGACGCTTGAAGATACAGCTGTTCCAGGCGGAGGGTGATCGCCCCCTCGATTTCGGAGGGACCCATGCCTTTGTAGAAGGTGACCACCGCCACGACGGGGAGATTGATCTCCGGGAAGATGTCCACGACCATCTTCTGGTAGGAGACCACGCCCAGGATGACGATGATCAGGCTGATCGCCACCACCGCGTAGGGATTTTTCAGCGATGCACGAACCACTTTATCGCTCCTAGCCGCCGGTCACCATCGGGCTTGCCGGAGCCCAATCGGATCGAAGTGTTATAGTGCATCTTGTTTGCGTTGCCAACGAAAAGATTGTCAAAAAATCGTTAAATGAGGCATTCACAGGGAACGGCAAAGAGTCGTAACGGAATCTTGGCGACACGTTGCCGCCGCTGCGCGGCATGGCTGAAGGTCTTCAGCCTCTTGATCACGTGCTCGGCCTGATCCTCCTCCATCGCCGCCAGGATCATGGCGTTATATCCCGGCCAGCCGAAGGTCTGAAATGTTTTTCCCGTCTCGCCCCTGCCCTGGAGTTTCGGGGCTTCGGTGAAGCCTTTCACATCCAGCTCCTCCAACAGTTGCAGCACGTCCTGCTCAAGCGATTCGCGAAAGATCAGCACGAGCATCTTCATGGGGTCCGTTCTCCTTTTGACAGGGAGGCCCCGAAGCATTGTTGTGGGCCCAGCCCGTGGCGGCAGAGATCGGCGATCAGCCCGACCAACTCGTCGAACGTATCCGGTTTGACGACATATCCGTTGGCTCCGCTCGTATAGCAGGCGTGGATGTCTTTCGGATCATCGGAGGAGACCAGCATAGCCACCGGAATGGACGCCAGGCCGGGCTCTGCGCGGAATCGACGTATGAACGTACGGCTGTGTTCCGGCTCCAGATCGAGAAGAATCAGATGCGGCAGCCTGGGATGGGGCGAGGTTTGAGAGGCATTTAGAAACATCCACGCGGACTCCATGCTATGCATGATGTTCGTCTCATTGGTGACATCAGGTTGCCGGATCGCTTCGTGGAACAGTTCGCAATAATCCGGATTCTCTTCGATGATCAAGACCGTCCTCTTGGGGAATGGCTGTTCCTGCATGATGTCCCCACTGACTGCCGTTGCCTACAAGCGAGGGCTTGTCCTCGGATGACAAGCCTTCGAAGCTAGGCGGACCTATCCCGCAGGGCGTCATAGATCGCTTGCGGATTCGAAAGCGGCTCCCAGGCCAGGATGCCGAGGGAGTCTTCCGCGTAAGCGGGGGTGCGCATGCCGTTGAGCACACAGGTGACGCCCGGTGTCGAAGCCAGCACCCAGAGTGCTTTCCGTGAAAGGGATTCGTTCCGTTTCGTTTCCGGAATCAGGGGATCGATGGCGGCGGCGATGGCGTCGGTCTTGGTCCGGCTCTTCACGGCCGCCTCGCGGCGCAGTTCTTTCAAAAACGTCAGCAGCTCCGGAATGTACCGTTCCCGCCAGGCCTGCCATTGGTCCCCTTGTTCGCCGCGCAGGTGTTGCGTGAGGGCGCGCAAGACCTGGTTGATGTGCGGCGCAATCATTTGGGTTTCGATCTGCTCCCAATGTTCCAGGCTCTGAATGCGCGGCCGCAGCCCGGTCAGTTCCGTCGCCCAGTTGAAATACTCCGCCGGAGGCATGCCCTGGCCCGCGTGGGTGACGAACGGAGCGATGGTGCGCCGGTATTCCTCTTCCAGCTTGGCCAGGACGTCCCGCTGCGCCTCGAAGGCCACCGTTGAGGGTTCCAGGGGGAGTTCGGCCAAGCGGACTATGCCGCCCCGCTTCGGCTGCATGGCGTTGAGCGGCCGGTTCAGCAAGACGGCGAGGCCTTCGGCCTTGGCCAGGTCCAGGACCGTCTGCCGGTTTCCCGCCCCGCAGTTGGGTGTGAGCAGGGCGCCCGATTCGAACAGGTTCATCGGACATTGCACCACGCGCAGATGATGGTGAGGCAGGCCCAGCTCCGTCGCCGCCCTCCGAGCCGCTTCCAGCATGCGGCTCAGTGAGGTGGCTTCCGGGTCATTGGGGTCCGCCGTGCAGGTGTTGGAAGAGACCCCGTAGTATTGAATGTGTCCTGCCCGGACTTGGCCTTCAAGATAGGCGAAGGCGACCCGGAGCCGGCGGTACAACTCGTTCCGCTGCCGATCGAGGTCTTTGTCCATTCGGTGGGCCGCGTCGGAGAGAAAGTATTCAACATTGTGCAGCAGCAGCACATCCAGGGTCTGCAAACCCAGACGATCCAACGACAGGTCCAGTTGATCGGCCAGGAATTCCGGATGCAGACAGTGCCAGATTCCCTCGCCGTACTTGACCATTTCCGGATAGGGCTTGCCGGCCTTTTCGCGCGCTTCCGCCAGTTTCAAGTTCTGGCCCTGCACGTAACCGATCTTGGAGACGACGATGACCTCTTCGCGGGTCACCGCGCCCTGCTTGAGCAGGTCCGCCAGCACGAGCCCGACGAGACGTTCGCTGTCTCCGTCGGCATAGTTGGCCGAGGTGTCGATGACGTTGACCCCTTCGCGCAGGGCTTTGATGAGCGCCTCGCGATGCTCCGGCTCTTCCGTATGGATGCGGTAGCAGCCGAACCCGAGTTTGCCGGCGGTGAGCCCGGTGGAGCCGAACGCCGTATAGCCATGAGCCAATCCCTTGGGGGCTCCGGGCCGGTTTACCATCCGGACTGCATAGGCGCCGGTGCCGCCGGCTGTGGCATGGCCGGGAATGCGGTTGCCGGCAAGGGTTTTCTGCCCTGATCCGGAGGCGTTTGCCGCGGTCTTGTCCGGGCCAGCCAAGGCCGTCGCCACGGCCTGCGGATCGGTGATCGGCGCCTGGCAGGAAAAGTTGCGGCAGATATAGAGGGCTGCACGACCCTGGACCAGGGTTTTTCCGCAGAGCAGCGGGTGGGTGGTTGCCGGTCCGTTTGGATCCTGATGGGCGATGATGCGATTGGGTATATAGGGACGGTTGACCGCTGTGCGCAGGGCTTCATAGTCCGGTGTCCCGGGGGTTCCGACCAGGGCCAGCTCCACCGGTCCTGTCAGCAACAGATCCATCACGGCCAGACTCTTGGCGAAGGCCCGGGGATAGCGGGCCGTCTGGCGGCCATAGGCCCGAATGGCCAGGGTCGCGGCCTCGCGAAAGTCCTGCCGGCCATAGTGAAAGGAGAGGCGGGCCAGAGCCGACGCGGCCACGGCGTTGCCGCTGGGGATGGCTCCGTCCGGTCCCTCGCGGCTGCGCAGAAGCAGGGCTTCATGGTCCTTGGCCGTGGTGAAGAAGCCGCCCCGCGCGGCATCCGAAAAATCGGTCAGGATTCGCTCCGCCAGGCGAGCGGCTTCGTGGAGGTAGCGTTCTGATCCACCTGCTTCGTAGAGGTCCACCAGCCCTTCAGCCAAATAGGCATAGTCTTCGAGATAGGCGGGCAGGTGCGCCTTTCCGGCCCGGCAGGTCCGGTAGAGGCCTCCGTCGGGACGGGACAGGGCGGACAGCAGAAAATCGGCGGCTCGCTCGGCCGCCTGTAAGTAGCGGGGCTCAAGCAAGGCCCTGGCTCCTTCGGCCATGGCGCCGATCATCATGCCGTTCCAGGCGGTGAGGATCTTGTCGTCCAGGGCCGGCGGGATGCGCTTGCGCCTGGCTTCGTACACGAGCGGCTTCACCTGTTCGATCGTGCGGTTCAGTTCCTCCGGCTCGACGGCTAATTCTTTCGTCACTTCGTCCAGCGGCCGCAGGCGGTTGGGAATGCTGACCTGTTCCCAGTTTCCGCCGGGAGTGATGTCGTAATAGGCACAGAAGCGCCGGGCCTCTTCTTGGTCGGGGAGAACGGCTTGGATCTGTTCCGGCGTCCAGACGAAGAATTTGCCTTCCACCCCTTCCGAGTCCGCGTCGGTGGCCGAGTAGAAGCCTCCTTCCGGAGCGGTCATTTCGCGGACAATATAGTCCAGGGTCTCCGCCGCGATACGCCGGTAGTCCTGGTCCTGCGTGGCCTGATAGGCCTCGACATAGGCGCGGGCCAGCAGGGCGTTGTCATAGAGCATTTTCTCGAAGTGGGGCACCAGCCAACGTTCGTCGGTGGAGTAACGGGCGAAGCCGCCTCCGATCTGGTCGTACATCCCGCCGGCCGCCATCGCGTCCAGCGTCTTCCGCACCATGTGCAAGGTCTGCGGGTCGCCGGTCCGGTGGTGGCAGCGGAGCAACAGGGAGAGACCGGTGGCGGGGGGGAACTTCGGCGCGCCGCCGAACCCTCCGTGACGGGCGTCGAATTCCTCGGCGAACTGGGTGACGGCCGCGTCCAGCTCCGCCTGGCCCACGGCCATGGGCGAGCCTCCTTGCAAGGTCTGTTTCAGCCGCTCGGTCAACTGGGCCGCTTGTTGTCGCAAAGCGTCCGGGTCTTTTCGCCAGAACTCCGCGACTTTCTGCAGGACGGAGGGGAATCCGGGGCGGCCCCACTTGTCGGTCGGGGGGAAATAGGTGCCGGCGAAGAAGGGTTCCTGCTGCGGAGTCAGGAAGACGGTCATGGGCCAGCCGCCCTGGCCCTGGTTGAGCTGGAGGGTGGCCTGCATGTAAATCTCGTCCAGGTCCGGCCGTTCTTCCCGGTCCACTTTGATGCAGACGAAGTGTTCGTTCATGAGCGCGGCGATCCGCTCATCCTCGAAGGATTCCCGCTCCATCACGTGGCACCAGTGACAGGCGGAATAGCCGATGGACAGGAGGATGGGGCGGTTCAGCTCGCGTGCCCGGCGCAGGGCTTCTTCTCCCCAGGGGTGCCAGTCAACGGGATTGTGGGCATGCTGGAGCAGGTAGGGGCTGGTTTCACGGGCCAAACGGTTGGCCGGTCGCTCGCTCGATGACATGGAGGCACCGTACCATCCGTCAACGACGCGGGTCAATCGCTTGTGCGGGGCTCAAAATGAAACGGCCCGTGGCCTCGGGGTGAGCCGGGCACGGGCCGTTCGATCGGTCAAGATGGAGAGCAGAAGAATTAGTGACCCTTCTTCTCGTCCTTCTTCTCGCCCTTCTTCTCGTCCTTCTTCTCGTCCTTCTTTTCCGCCTTCTTCTCATCGGCCATCGCGTTGCCGACGAACACCGGGGCGGTAAAGCCGCCGAGGAGCATGAGCGCAAACATCGCCATCAGAATCCGCTTCATGAGAGATCACCTCCTTCCACCAACGGTTTGCTGACTCGGACCGGGATTAGAACAGGCGTTGAACCTAGACCAAAGTATCTAGGATTGTCAACTACGATTTGCCGGCTCCCGGATTACTGGCTTTCGCCGAGGCTCCGTTCGTAGAGCAGCACCTTCCACCCATCCTCTTCGCTCAGGAACTGGCCGACGATGGGCAGCATGCCGGTACCCGGGACTTTGCCCGACTGGCCCATGCTTCCGTTCTTCAGCACCCACATCATTTCCCCCGGCGTCCGGACCTTGTTGAATGCCGGGTTCGTGAAGTTGCGCGGCTGGATCGGAAGCACCTTGGCGGCGCCTCCGTCGCCCTTGCCTTCCGACCCGTGGCATTGAAAACAGGTGCCGCGGCCAAGAAAGATCGCCTTGCCTTCGGCGAGGATCTCCGGGGTGGGGGCGAAAGGGGACTTGTCCGCCTTGGCGGCCGGCAATTCCGCAGCCGGGACCCGTGGAATTTTGATGTCGAACTCGCCGCCTGCCTGCCCGTAGCCCGAGGGGTCGGCGGCCTGTGCGGCGGTGGACCAGAGAAACAGGCTCCAGCTGACGGCAAGGTGCCAAGTCCGGCGCTTCATGCTTCCTCCTCGGTGCATAGATGACGCGTGTGTCCGCCCGGGGGCGGCGTTCGTGGCGCGCAACGGGGCGGGAGTCTAGCACAGGGCGAAATGTCGAGGCAATCCTGGGGCCGGTCAAGCTCGATGCGCGGCCGGATTATGCTAGAATGCGGCCCACGCTGGCTCAGGCAGACAGGGGAGTCATGGCATTCGACGCGTCGAAACAGGCCAACTTTCAAGCCCAAATGGCCAGGCGAATCGAGGAACTCAAGAGCAGGACGGAGGACAGCCTCGATTTTGCCATGGACCACATGATGCAAGAGCGGGTGGACAGCTATTTCAAGGTCGAAGAGGGGCTGGAAGAGATCGACCGGACCTTGATGCTGATCGAGGAAGACCTGGCGCACATCCAGGACCAGAGCGGGGCGTTCCGGCTCCAGTCCCGGCTGGAGTTCGTCGAAGACCGGTTCGAAGAGTTCGACAGCGAGATCCGGCAACGTCCGAGGCGGCGCCGTCGCCGGATCAATTTTGCCGACTTCTTCAAGACGGCCGGCGGAGGCGGCGGTGAGATGCCGGCGGCCCGCGGAGAGATCGGAAGTCTGTCCGAAGCCTTTGCCGTCCTGGAGCTGGAGTACGGGAGTTCCATGACGCAGGTGACCGCCGCGTTCAGGCAGCGGGCCAAGAGACTGCATCCCGATGCGCGCAAGGGGGACCGCAGCGCGGAGCCGGAGCTCCGTCGCATCATCGAAGCCTATCAATACCTCAAAGAGCATTTGAGTGTGTCCATGACGGAGCCGCCGCGCGAAGTCTAAGCGGCCGACTCATTCACGGAGAGAAGGCGATATCCATGGCCAAGCCCGGTCCGCACTACATAGCCGATCGTGACGCGTTGCGGGCGCTCTGCGTCCGCCTGCGGGAACATCCGCGGTTCGCCCTGGACACGGAGTTCGTGGGGGAGGACAGCTTTGTGCCCCGGCTGGAGCTCATTCAGGTGGCGGCGGGGGACGTCAGCGCCGTGATCGATTTTCCCGCCATCGGCTCGCTCGATGATTTTGCGGCCCTGCTCAACGATCCCGGCATCGAGAAGGTGGTGCATGCGGGACGTCAGGACCTGGAACTGTTCTACGCGCACACGGGGCAGCTGCCGGCCTCGGTGTTCGACACGCAGTTGGCCGCGGCCATGGTCGGGTATGGGACGCAGGTGGCCTATGCGCAACTCGTCCAACGTATCGTCGGGGCCAGGCTGGACAAGTCCCACACCCTCTCGAACTGGAGTCAACGACCGCTGTCGCCCGAACAGATCGCCTATGCGCTCGACGATGTTCTGTACCTGCTGCAGGTCCATGAGCATCTCCACCAGCGTCTCCGGTCGTTGGGACGGTTGGATTGGGTGCAGGAAGAGTTCCGGCGTCTGGAAGCCAAGCTGATGGAGGCCTCGTCGGAGGCCGGGCTCCGCTACCAGCGGGTCCGCGGGTGGGACGGGTTGAAACCCAAGTCGGCGGCGGTGCTTCGGGAGTTGGTGAACTGGCGGGAAGGGGAGGCCAAGCGGCGGAACGTGCCGCGGGGGCGGGTTGTGCGGGACGAGGTCTTGTTGGAGCTGGCGCGTCGTACGCCTGCAACTCCGGCCGCCTTGCGGGCGACACGCGGGCTCCATGCGTCGGAAGCGGAGCGGAACGGAGCGGCCATTCTGGCGGCGATCAAGACCGGCCTGGTTTGTCCGTCCTCGGAATGGCCGGAGATCCCACGCGAGCGCAAGCCTGAGCCGGAGGCCGCCGGCCTGGTCGAGCTGCTCCAGGCCGTCTTGAAAGCCTGCGCGTTGGAGGCCGAAATCGCGCCCAGCCTGCTGGCCAGCGCCGCGGACCTGCAACAGTTGGCGGAGGCCAAGGGGCGTCGTGAGTCGGTGGATGTGCCGGTGCTGCAGGGCTGGCGGCGGGCGCTGGCCGGCGAGACCCTGCTCAAGGTGCTGGATGGAGCGGTGCAGGTTCGAGTGGAGCCGCAGAGCGGGAGGCTCCGGTTGGAGGCGATTGACCCGGCCGGCTAGAGCAGTTGTTTGATCGTCTCGGCCGGTCGCGCCAGCATCGCACGCGTGCCCTTGACGACCAGCGGCCGTTGGATCAGGTCCGGGTGCTTGAGCATCAGGTCGATCAACTCGGCTTCCGCAATCTGTTTTTTCGCCAGCCCTAACTCCTTATAGACGTCCTCCTTGGTCCGCAGCACGTCTTTGGCCGCGAGCCCGGCCTTCTTCAGCACCTCCTGCAACGTCGCTTTGGTGAAGGGGGTCTCGTAATAGTTCACGGCCTCATAGGGCTGGCCGCTCGCGGCGAGGAGCTTGACGGCCTCCCGGCAGGTGCTGCAGGTGGGTTTCTGATAAATCGTGATCTTCATAGGGCCGATCTCCCTTGCTTCGGTCTCTTGACCTGCTTTTTCGGTACGTGATAGATGAACCCCTGGCAAGGGCGAGAGTCCGATGCTCGTACGCCGCCTGCCTCGTGCGCCAGCGCATATCGTGGAGCAAGCCTATGCCGACAGCCGGAACCAGTTCCAGCGGGAGTTTTGCCGTCGCCCAACCGGGCCAGCGGACCCTCAAGGATTTGCGGACGAAACGCAAGGGGCAACCGGTGTTCGTGGTCGGACATGTCCCCGAGCGCAAGGGCCAGGAGGCGGTCTTCGAACTCTTCAACGTCCGCCTGGCGGTGGTGAAGTTTCCCGACGGGGTGTTCCTGGGGTTCGATCCGACCGAGCTGCTGTTGCCGACGGAGATCGACGATGCCGGCGTGGCCTACTTCGAAATTCGCCCTTGTCGGCAATGTGAACAGCTGTTTTCCTTGACGCACGAAGAGGCGCAAGCGGACGAGGAGCCCACAACCTGTCCCGCTTGTTCCGCCTAGCCCGCTCAGTCCACGAGCGGGCCGAAATCCAACGCCTTCTTGATCAGGCAATCTCCCGCGACGCCCTGCAACGGCATCGGCAGCATGCCCGCATCCAGTACGCGAACGGACACGATCCGATAGCCCTCCTGGTTCTTCCAGGCCTCGATTCTCAAGGCATGACAGATTTCCAGTTTCCGCCAGATGAGGTTATCCAGAATCGGATCGGTGGGGATCAGCGCTGCCTCCACGGGCGGCCCCCCGTCGGACACTTGCGCGGTCACTTGCTTTTTGTCTTTGGAGACCTTGGTGACTACGGCAAAAGCGATCAGCGGGTCCTGCTGCGGCAGAGCCGCCGCGGCCGAGAGGGAGAAGGCGGCGGCAGCGATCATTCCAATCCACCATCTATGCAGTTTCATCACTCGGTGCCCTTTCGCTCCTTGGTGATGGGGGCCGGCATTGCGGCCGCAGGTCCGGCTGCCGGCGGTGCGGCCGGGCCGCCATGGCCGATCGCGCTGGTGCCGACCATCCTGGCCGGTGCTCCGGGAGGGGGCGCGACTGGCGTTCCCGACGGATCGGGGAGCGCTTGTTCTGTCCCGCTGCGCAGCCACAGAGTCAGGCCTCCAAGTGCTGCGAGCCCTCCGGCCAGTAAGACGATGCGCAATGAACGAGTCATGGATCCTGCTCTGTGGTAGGCGTCCTCTTGGCGGTGCTCCCATGAGCCTACCGATTCAGTATGCCAAGCCGAACTCGGCATTGCAAGGCGGCGGGTTTCTTGACGGGTACGATGGCGGGATCCTATGATTTACGCAGGGAGGAGATGCCGATATGCCGCACGACTTCATGCCCGGCCTGGCAGGGGTGCCGGCCGCCAAGTCCGCCGTCAGCTTTGTGGACGGTGAGCGGGGGATTTTGGAATATCGGGGCATTCGCGTCGAAGAACTGTGCGGCGGATCCTCCTTTTTGGAGACCGCCTGGTTGCTGCTCTTCGGCCGCCTCCCGAGCCCGTCGGAGCTCGAACGATTTGTCCGCGATGTGACGCTCCACCGACGGGTCAAATATCGCCTCGTGGAATTGATCAAGTGCTTGCCGGAGCAGGGTCATCCGATGGATGCGCTACAGGCGGGCGTGGCGGCGCTGGGTATGTATTATCCGGGCCGCAACGTTGCGGATGCCGACAACAATTATTGGTCGGCCGTGCGGCTGATCGCCAAGCTCCCCACGATCGTCGCGGCCTATGCCCGGCTGCGGCGAGGCGACGACGCTCTGCCGCCGCGCGACGATTTGAGCTTTGCCGAGAATTTTCTCTACATGCTTACGGAGCGCGTTCCCGACAAGGTTTTGAGCCGGACCCTGGACGTCTGCCTGATCCTGCACGCCGAGCACACGATGAATGCCTCCACCTTTGCCGGGATCGTGACGGCTTCGACCCTGGCCGACCCCTACACGGTCGTCGCCTCGTCCATCGGCGCGCTCAAGGGACCGTTGCACGGGGGTGCGAACGAGGAAGTCGTGCAGATGCTGCGCGAGATCGGCGCGCCCGGGAATGTCAGGCCCTATGTGGCGCGGCTCCTGGCCGAGAAGCGGAAGGTCATGGGGCTGGGGCACCGGGTCTACAAGGTCAAGGATCCTCGCGCCACCGTGTTGCAGGGTCTGTGCGAGCAGGTCTTCCGGGAATACGGAACCTCGCCCCTCTATGAGGTGGCGGTGGAGGTGGAACGGGTTTCGGCGGAGCTCCTGGCCGGGAAACCCATCCATCCCAACGTGGACTTCTACTCCGGGATCGTCTACGACAAGATGGGGATCGAGGCGGATTGCTTTACGCCGATCTTTGCGATGGCCCGTGTGGCCGGATGGCTGGCCCATTGGTTCGAGCAGCTTCGCGAGAACAAGTTATACCGTCCGGACCAGATCTACGAAGGCGAACACAACCGCCCCTATGTCCCGCTGAGCCAACGCTAGCCTGTATGGATTGTGCGGGCTGCTGGGCCGTCCATGCCTGTCGGACTCTTTCTCCCGCTGCGGCCTTCGATGATTTGCACTGTCTCAAGGAAACACAGCTGAGACAGAATATGTCGTGCGCGTGTCTCAACTGCAAAGAGGCGAACTCATCCGTTTCGCGGCCGAGGTTTCCGATACCATTGAATTTGCATCGACATTGCAAGCGTGGAATCTTGGCACGCGAATTGACTATGCCCCATGCCCTACAGCTTCTTGGCTCCAGGGAATAGAGGAGAGAAGAGATGCTCGCGAAAGGCCTTCTGGTGGAGGATCGAGACGGACAAGAATACCTTCTCAGCGTCAACGAGCAGGGGCAAGGCGGGCCGCATGATGTGCGAATCAGTCGACGCGTCGCAGGCCAGTGGGTCTTGATGGAGGTAACGGAGCCGCCGGTTTCCTCCGTGCGGGAGGGAGTCATCGGGGCGTTGTTGGACTTCTTCACCGGGATTTGCCGCATTCTCTATCAAAGCGACAGCCGGCAACGGCCTCAACGGATGCGATCGGCCGTTCGGTCGCGCGGGATTCCATCATGAACATGGAGCGGCCAGGCTTTCTGTGGGGCTATTTGAGGGAAGGTTTTGCGGGATTTTTGAAAATGGTCATGGGCACTTGTTGATGGGTTCGCGTCGATCGCTCGCGAGTGGCTATAAACTCTTGACAAATCATAAAGTTGTGGGCACAATGCAGACGAATTCCCAGGTCGAAAATTTCGTCAATTCAGCCAGAACAAGGCAGAGAGTCGCCTGCATTACGAAGACTATTGGGGACTGAAGCTCTCACCCTTCGAAAACGTACCCGATCCCAAGTTTTATTTCCCTTCGCCGAAGCACGAAGAGGGGCTGCACCGGCTGCTTTATGGCGTGGAGGGACGCCGGTGGCTCTTCATTCTGCTGCTGTCGTTCGCGGTCGCCTTCACGCTGACACCCGTTCTGATTCGATTGGGTATCCGGTGGGGATTGGTGGATCAGCCTTCGGAGCGGAAGATTCACGCGACGCCGATCCCGCGCATCGGCGGTTTGGCCGTCTATCTCGGGTTCCTCGGGGCCATCGTGATCAATTCGATTCTGGAGGACTGGATGGTGGCCATTCTGTTGGCCGGGTCCCTCCTCCTCGTGGTCGGGATCGTGGATGATGCCAGGGGACTTCCGGCCTGGCTCCGATTGGGGGTCCAACTGCTCGGCGCCGGGATGGTGATCTATACGGGCAAGATGCTCACGTTGTTCCCTCCCGGCTCCTTCGGCACGACGATCAACGTCTTGTTGACCTTCTTATGGATCGTCGGCATCACGAACGCCTTCAACTTTTTCGACGGGATGGACGGGCTGGCGACCGGCATGGCCATGCTGATGGCCTTCTTCATGGGCATCGTGGCCTATGAGACGAACCAGCCGGGCCTGGCCTGGCTGGCGGTGGCGGTCATCGGGTCCTGCCTGGGGTTGTTCTTCTACAATTTCAGCTCGATAGGGGGGAGGCCCTGATCTTTTTGGGCGACGGCGGGGCCACCTTCCTCGGCTTTACCCTGGCCTGCCTCGCCGTCAAGGGCGAATGGGCCGACAACAATCCCATCGTGTCGTTCAGCAATCCCTTGCTGATCTTCGGGGTGCTGATCTACGACATGATCCATATCACCGTGGAACGGATTAGGACCGGCAAGGTCGCATCGGTGAAACAAGGGATCGATTATGTGGGCAAGGATCACTTGCATCACCGGTTTGCGCGGCTGCTCGGCAGCAAGCGGGCCAGCGTCGAGTTGATTTTTGCCTTGGTGACGACCTTGGGGCTGGCCGCCATCGTGTTGCGCAAAGCGGACACGACGGAGGCGATCCTCTTGCTGGCTCAGGCCGCCTTGATTGTGATCATCGTCACTATTGTGGAGCATTATGCCCGGCACGAGAACGAACCGTAGTTGAACAACCGACGAGGAGTGTAACTCTATGGTACCGACGGTGGAATGGCACGAGGGGGCTGTCCGGCTCCTGGACCAGGCTCAGCTTCCGGAGAAGGTGGTTTTCCTAGATTGTCGCGACTACCAGACGGTGGCCAGGGCGATCCGCGAGCTGCGGGTGCGGGGGGCGCCGGCCATCGGCGTGACGGCGGCGATGGGCGTAGCGCTTGGCTCAAATGCAATTAAATCAAGCAATTTTGAAGAATTTTCGAAAGAAGCATATGAGATTTGCGATGCCCTGGCTGCGACGCGGCCGACCGCGGTGAATTTGTTCTGGGCCATCGAGCGGATGAAGCGGACCCTGGCCGAGAGCCGACAGTTTTCGGTGGAGGCCATCAAGGGGCGGCTGGTGGAGGAGTCGCAGCGGATTCTGGACGAAGATATCGCCATGAACAAGACCATGGGGCGTCATGGCGCGGCGCTCGTCAAAGACGGACAGACGATTCTGACCCACTGCAACGCCGGGGCCTTGGCGACGGCCGGCTATGGCACAGCCTTGGGGGTGGTCCGGGCCGCCTGGGAACAGGGGAAAAAGATCAAGGTCTTGGCTGATGAGACGAGGCCCGTGCTGCAAGGAGCCAGGTTGACGGCCTGGGAGTTGATGCAGGACGGCATTCCGGTCACGCTGATCACGGACAACATGGCCGGGGCCTTGATGCGGCAGGGACTGGTGCACCTCTGTGTCGTGGGAGCGGATCGGATTGCGGCCAACGGAGACGTGGCCAATAAGATCGGGACCTACTCGGTGGCGGTGCTCGCCAAGGCGCACGGCATTCCCTTTTATGTCGCCGCTCCCTATTCGACCATCGATCTGAACACATCGTCGGGCGAACAGATTCCCATCGAGCAGCGACAGCCGGGGGAAGTCACATCGATTTGCGGAAAGGCGGTCGTGGCGCCGGTCGGCGTTCCGGTGCTGAACCCGGCCTTTGACGTGACACCGGCCGCCTACATCACGGCCATCATCACCGAACGGGGGGTGTTCAAGCCGGGAGAGCTGGCCGAGCGGTTTCGCACGTAGCGGAAGTTGCAACCGGTCCCTGCTTCGACTAAAATGCCCCGCGATCGGATGCAGCGCGGCGCATCTTTTCACCTTATTATGGAGAAAGTGACGGACGATGAGCGAACGGACATTGGCGATCATCAAGCCCGATGCGGTCAAGAAACAGGTCATCGGGGACATCATCAAACGGTATGAAGCGGCGAATCTGCACCCGGTGGCCATCCGTATGATGCAGCTGACGAAGACGGCTGCCGAGGGGTTCTACGCGGTGCACAAGCAGCGGCCGTTTTTCAACAGTCTCACGGCCTTCATGTCCTCGGGCCCCGTCGTGGTCCTGGTGCTGGCCGGAGACAACGCCATCAAGCGGCATCGCGAGCTGATGGGCGCGACGGACCCGGCCAAGGCCGAGCCCGGGACTCTCCGGGCCGCGCACGGGACCAACATCGAATTCAATGCGGTCCACGGGTCCGATTCCGCGGACACCGCTCGCTTCGAGATCGGCTACTTCTTTCCTGAAATGGACTTGGTTGCCCGGTAAGTCGCGCCACGTCCACGCGATGGGAATCGAGAGGAGCCTCTCGATTCCCCCAATCCAGCCCGTGCGCGTTCCTTCCTGCGGAAGCATGAAACGGCCAGCCTACCAGTGGAGCGACGTTCCTGTTGCCGGCCGGCTGGCTCTGCTGGGGCTGGCTTGTGTCCTGCTCTGGGCCGGCTGCGCCGGCCCCCGGGTCTCTGTCCCCTCCCACCCGCCGGCTGCCCCGAACCCAAGCCTTGAGATCCAGCGTCGGCTCCTCCGGGATGCGCAGGAGCTCCACCGTCAAGGCCGGAGCCAGGCGGCGGTGCAACTCCTGGAGCGGTGGTTGCGGACATACCCACGCTCGCCGCTGGTTCGGGAGGCCCGTTGGTGGCTGGGCCGTTCCTACGAACAGGCCGGCGATCTCGGCGCGGCCCTGGTTCAGTATCGAAGCGTCGTACAGGCCGGCGGGGACAGCGAACTGGTGGTTGCGGCGCGCAGCCGTATCGCTGCGTTGGAACGGACTGCCGCCGGCCCGCCGCGCCTTGCCGGGAGGCAGACGGCTCTCGGGCTGCCCGCGCAACGCTTCCCGCCGCCGCCTTTGTTGGAGAGCTGGCTACGTTCATTGGCCAAGGCAGGGGTTACCACGTTGGTGTTGGAGGCGGGGCCAGAGGAGACCCGGAGTCAAAAGTCCGGAGGTGCTCCTGCCGCGCCGGCCGGAGTGTATTTCCGAACGGACTGGGCCTTAACCGTCCAGGATACGATCGGGCAGCTGGTCCCCTTGGCCCATCGGCAGGGGATGGCGGTCTATGTCACGGTCAATCCCTGGCGGATGGCCTGGGTGGACCCGGCGCTCGGGTGGCAAGCCCAGGCTTACGATGCCGCCGCCGGCCAATTCAAACCATCCCTATTTTTGGACCTCTTCCATCCGGCGTTCCAGGAATACCTCGTCGGATTGGTGACGGATCTGGCCGGTTCCGGCGCGGACGGGGTCCTGTTCCGCTCGCCGCCCGGCGCCGACCCGGGCGAACGGCTCAGCCGCTTTGCGCGGGAGGCGGTCGAGCGGGATTTTGGGATCAGGCTCGATCCCGAATCCTTGAGGGGCGATCAGCGGAGTTATGCGCCTGAAGTCTGGCGCTGGCTGGGTTGGGAGTCCCGTCAGACGGTGAAAGTGCTGGACCGGCTGGCGCAAGCGGCGCGCAAACGATCCGCCGCGATGCAGGTCGGACTGGAGGTGCATGAGGAAACGGTCACGGAGCCGGTGGCCGCCCTGGTCCGTTACCGGGAAGATGTCCTGGAAGCCAATCAGGGCGCATGGGATTTTTATGTGATCATGCCGAGGCAGTCATCCTCTCTGGGGCAGGGGAAGGGCCAGGCCGGAGTCGCGACCAAGGCGGTTGCGTTGCTCGGGGAACGGCGTCCGATCTGGATGGAGACTCGGCTGCAGGGCGGCGATCTCATGAAGCTGGACGAGCGGCTGCCCGCGGCGATCGCACAAGCCGGGATTCCGCCGGGCATCGGTCTCTGGTACGTGATGCCGGCCGGCTCCGTTCCTTGACAAACCCTACCTCCTGCACTACGATCCCCGAACCGTTTCGCGAGATGAACCGCGCGCCGCCGGCCGCGCCTTACGACCCAATTGCTATCGATGAGCCCTTTGCCAGGCAACTGACACAGCCTGGATGTTCGAAACGACGACTATAGGTTTCGCAGGATGGTCAAAAAGGCCGTCCAGCGAGGCCGCAGCGAGCGAGGGGGTGAAGCGTACTCCGTGCGGTACGGTGAGCCTCCGAGCGATGCGAGAACAAAGCTGGCGGACTTTTTTAACATCCTGTAAGAGGAGAGCATGGAACCCAACGATCTGCGGTACCACGAGGAACATGAATGGATCCGGGTGCAAGGCAAGCAGGCCACCCTGGGCATCAGCAATTTCGCCCAGGATGCGCTGGGTGATATCGTCTTCATCGATCTGCCGAAGCCGGGCACTTCGGTCACGGCGGGGCAGCAGATCGGCGAAGTGGAATCCACCAAGACGACCTCCAGCATCTACACCCCTGTGAGCGGCACCATCGCCAAGATCAACGGCGACCTCAAAGACCATCCCGAAGCGGTCAACGCCGATCCCTACGGCAAGGGGTGGATGACGGTGATCGAGCTGTCCGATCCCGCGCAAGTGGACAAGCTCATGACCGCCGCACAGTACGAGACCTTCCTCGCCTCGCAGAAAAAGTAGCACCGACTGACAGCATGACGGACCGGACACACATCGCGATCCTGGGCGCGGGGCCCGGTGGGTACGTGGCGGCGATCCGAGCCGCCCAGCTCGGGGCGCGGGTGACGGTCGTGGAGAACCAGGCCTTGGGAGGCGTGTGCCTGAACTGGGGCTGCATTGCCAGCAAAGCGCTGCTCGCCGTTGTGGAGTTGGGGGACAAGGCCAAGAAGGCGGCGGACGTCGGCCTGCAGCTGGGCGGGGGCGTGACCTACGACCTCGCCCGTATGGTGGCAAGAAAAAACAAGGTCGTGGAAGGGCTGGTCAAGGGCATCGCCACCCTGTTCAAAACCTGGGGCGTCGAACACATAGCCGGGACCGGCGAGCTGCTGGATGCGCGAACGCTACTGGTGAGAAAGCCGGACGGGACCGAGATCAGGGTGCAGGCGGATGCGGTGATCGTGGCCACCGGCTCCTCCTGGCCGAACCTGCCGCTGTTCCCCATCGATGGAAGGCAGATCATCACCAGCAAGGAGGCCCTGGACCAAACGGCGATTCCGGCCAGCCTCCTGATCGTCGGCGGCGGCGTCGAAGGGTGCGAGTTCGCGGCGCTCTATAGCGGTCTGGGAACCAAGGTGACGGTCGTCGAGTTGATGGCCCGTCTCCTGCCGCTCGAAGATGAAGAGATTTCCTCCTTCATGGAACGGGAGCTCAAAAAACGAGGCGTGGAGGTGCGCACCGGGACGGCGGTCGAGCGGGTCGAGCGGGAAGCGGGAACCGTGACGGCCCTGTTCAAGGACGGGACCAGGCTGACGGGGGACAAGCTGCTCGTCTCGGTGGGGCGCGGCTTCAACACGAAGGGCATCGGCCTCGACACCGTCGGCGTCCAGCTCGGCCGGAGGGGCGAGATCCTGGTCGACGACCGGATGGAGACCAACGTCAAGGGCGTTTATGCGATTGGCGACGTGGTCGGGAAGGCCATGCTGGCCCATGTGGCCTCCGCGCAGGGGAAAGTGGCGGCGGCCAATATCATGGGCCATCCGGAGACGATCTCCTACGACGTGGTGCCGGCCGGCATTTTCACCCTGCCGGAAATCGGCCGGGTGGGACTGACCGAGCAGCAAGCCAAAGAACGGTGCGCCCGACAGGGGGAGGATCCTGAACAGGACGTGAAAGTGGGACGGTTCCGGTATCTGGGATTGGGCAAGGCGCAGGCGACGGGGGATGCCACGGGCCTGTTCAAAGTCATCGCCGATGGGAAGACGGGAGCCGTGCTGGGGACCCACATCGTCGGAGCCCATGCGGCCGACCTCGTCCATGAAGCGGCCCTGGCCATGCAGGCCGGGGCGACCGTGTCCGCGATGGCCGACATGATCCATGCCCATCCGACCCTGGCCGAGGGCCTGATGGAAGCGGCGGAAGACGTCGCGGGGATGGCGATCCATCAGGCGAGAAAAAGAATGTTGTAAAGTCTGAAAGTCAGCAAGTCGTCAAGTCTTGAAACCTTCAACTTTTTGACCTTCTGACTTTATAGACTATGGTGCAGTCGCTGCTGATCAAGCTGGCCATGCTGGCTGCGGCGGTCGCTCTGGTGTTCTGGATCGGCTGGCCGATGCCGGATGAGTCGGGGCCGGAGGAGGGGAAGGGGCCAACTCCCCCTCCGATGCCCCGAGCGGAGCCTGTCCGGGACAGCGCAATCGGCAGGAGCACGATTCAACCGGGAGCGAGTGGGCCCAAGGCCGGCGGAACGACCGACGCGTCTCGGAAATTGGATCTGAACAGGGCGACCGCCGGCGAGCTGGAACAGTTGCCTGGCATCGGTCCGGTGCTGGCCCAGCGTATTGTAGAATGGCGGCGTGAGCGGGGACCGTTCACGAGGGTGGACGAATTGAATCACGTCAAAGGCATCGGGGAGAAGAAACTGCGGCAGATCAGGCTGTTGGTGGCGGTCGGTCCATCCAATGCGCCGCTTGCCGGTGCGACGCCTGTTCCCAAACCCAGACAGGAAGCGGCCCCACTGGCCAAAGATCAGGCAGGACGATGCGCGAACTGACCAGGCAACTCGATTTGATTCTCCGCGGGGCCGTGGAAGTCATCCAGCAGAGCGAGCTGGAATCCAAACTCACCCGCTCGCTCAAAGAGAAACGGCCCTTGCGCGTGAAGGCCGGGTTCGACCCGACCGCACCGGACCTACACCTGGGGCACACGGTCCTGATCCATAAGCTGAAGCACTTTCAGGACCTGGGACACAAGGTGCTCTTCCTGATCGGCGATTTCACCGGCATGATCGGGGACCCGACCGGCGTGTCCGAGACCCGCGTGGCATTGACCAAGGAGAAGGTCCAGGAGAACGCGAGGACTTATCAGGAGCAAATCTTCAAGATCCTCGATCCGGCGAAGACGGAGATCGTCTTCAACAGCCACTGGATGAGCCGGATGACGGCCAACCAGTTGATCCAGCTCAGCGCCCATTACAACGTGGCGCGGATGCTGGAACGGGAGGACTTTCACAAACGTTATCACGAGCAGAAACCGATCAGCATCCACGAGTTCCTCTATCCCTTGATCCAGGGCTACGACTCGGTGGAACTCAAGGCCGACGTGGAGCTGGGCGGGACCGATCAGAAATTCAACCTGCTCGTCGGTCGCGATTTGCAGCGGGACTACAAGCAGGAGGCGCAAGTCGTGCTCACGATGCCCTTGCTGGAGGGGACCGACGGGGTCCGCAAGATGAGCAAGAGCTTCGGGAACTACATCGCGATCAAGGATGCCCCCAACGACATGTTCGGGAAGCTCATGTCCATCAGCGATCCACTGATGCTCCGGTACTATGAGCTGCTGACGACGGAGAGTCTGGAACAGGTGAAGTCGGCCCATCCGATGCAGGCCAAACAAAAGCTGGCGGAGCTGATCGTCACCCGGTACCACGGGGCAGACGCGGCTGTCGGCGCCAGGCAGGAGTTTGCCCACCGGTTCAGCGAGAAGGAATTTCCGGATGAACCGGATGCGAGGGCGACGTTGATGGCCGCTGATGTGGCGGATCCGGCTGCGCCGGCGATCGGGCTGGTGGATCTAGTGGCCAGGACCAAGCTGGTGCCCAGCAAGAGCGAAGCCAGACGGCTGATCATCCAGGGCGGGGTGGAGCTGGATGAGCAGAAGCGGACCGACCCGAATGCCAGCATCCCATTAGTCGCCGGCCGGCAATACCGGCTCAGAATCGGTAAGCGAAAATTTGCCATCGTCGAGTACAAAGCGAAGGGATAAGAGCCTATAGCTGATAGCATGTGGCAAGCATACGATGCCAGATGCAGGAGCGCATGATGTTCTTGCCATCGGCCATCAGCTCCCGGCATTTCCCGCCCTTGACTTGCCGAGGCCCACAGAGTAGGATTCCCCTCGTCATCCATAATAAATGGGCATCATCCACTCCTCGGCGTAAGCCGTTCACGACAGGTGGTGCGGGTCTGCGAGCGCCGGTCGTTGAACCACCGTTGCCGCTAATCGAGCAGAGAAAGAGAGCGGGCGTAGCTCAGTGGTAGAGTCCTAGCTTCCCAAGC